>Ga0209573_1000092_pt1 | contig 247220 bp, 179 predicted proteins | sample TNRBio252014_DNA_FD_185870 | JGI IMG/M metagenome (GOLD analysis project Ga0209573, IMG submission 185870) | Wastewater treatment Type I Accumulibacter community from EBPR Bioreactor in Madison, WI, USA - TNR Reactor_6/25/2014_ DNA (SPAdes)... | ecosystem: Engineered > Bioreactor > EBPR >...
GATGGAGATAAAGGCGCCGGCCTTGGGCAGCAAAGAGACGCTGGAAGACAGCATCGCCGGCGCCCGCGCTCAGGTGCTGGCTAAAAAATACGATACCGAGCTCATGGCCCACGGCGTCGCCGACATCCTGCGCTTGGCCATTGCGGTGGAGGGCAAAGAGTTGGTGGTGGAGGCGGTTTAGTTCAGCATTCTGACCCCCTCGCCAGGGCGTGCGGCCCGCGCAAGCTGCCTGTAGGGCGCCGACGGCAGGAGGCGGTGCGCAGCACGGAGCGCAGCGAACCCCGGAAGGGAGCGACCCCGGCGGCCCCGGCAAAATGCCCTCCGCCAGGGCCATACGCATCAGGGCCGCCGGGGATGCGCCCAAAAGAAAAAGATATTTATAAATGAAGCGCTCGTGCGGCACAGTCTAATCATTGCTTATGCAGGCCTTCAGGGCATAGCGTAGCTCTCCGGCCGGCGAAAAACCGCGCAGCGCATAGCAGCCCGCCGGGAGCCCGGCAGGGGCGATGTGCGAAGCGTGGCGGGCAACGACCCGGCCATAAGCGTCGGTCCATTGCCATTGCAAATCGGCAGTTGCAACGGGCTCTGCGCCCCGGATGCCGAAAGCCGCGCCCGGCCGGATGGGGTTGGGATATATGACGCCCGCTCCTGACTGCTCGGCCGCCTCGGTACAGCGGGCCGCACGAATGGCAGAATAGCGAATGCTGCCGTCGTGGTCTTGCTGCCGAATGCGGTAGTGGTTCCAGCCCGGCAGCGGCGCCTTGTCGGTAAAGCGATAAGTCCTCCGGCCTTCATGGGCTGCGGGCGGCATAAAGCCTATGGATTGAAAGGTAGCCTGACCCTCCGCCTGGCGTTCTATCCAAAAGCCGGCATTGTCTGTTTCGGCCAAAGTGGTCCACTGCAATTCCAGGCCTTCAGGCTGGCAGCGGGCTTCTATTTCGCCCCAGCGGACGGGTAGAGCCGAAGACGACAACTCCAACACCATAAGACCGCCGGTTTGATCGGCGGCCAATATCCGGCCCGAGGGCAGAAAGGGGTATACGCCCCAGTTGCCGCCACAGCAGCCGGGGTAGTTGACATTGGCGGGGTAGGTGTCGTAGTAGGCCACCCGAGCCACATTGTCGGGGTCGGAAATATCAAACACCTGCACCCCGTCGAAGTAATAAGATACGACGCAGATGTTGCCCACAATAAAGGGGTTGTGGGGCGAACTGGGCGTGGGCAGGTTAAGCAGATTGGAGCTGAACAGGCCTACCGGGCCGGCGGTGTATACTTCGTTGAGGGGGTCCCAGTTGAGTTGGGTGATCTTTAGCGGCTTGCCCTGGGGTACCTCGTCGGCAAAAACAAAGGTATTGTCCGACTTCCAACTGCTGTGGTTGTAGCCGCTTTGGGGGTAGCCCACAATGCTGCCCCGGTCTTCGGGCGCCAACGCATTGGTGAAGTCGTAGATGTACAGCCCGTTATAACCGTGCGAGCAAAAGCCAATGTTGGCCTCTACATAGATGTCGTGGATGTAGTCGCCGGCAAGCTGGAGGCTGGCCAAATGTGTCGGGCTGGCCGGCGTAGACAGGTCGAAAATGATAAGATCGACATTGGTGGCGCCGTTGCGGGCGCCCGCAACATAGAGGCGGGCATTGGCCCCGTCGATGAAGATGTTGTGGGCTGTCTGGAAGTGGGTCGTCGATTGATGTACCTGGGTCACGGTGGCGGGCAGGCCGCTGAGGTCGAACACCCGCAGCCCCTCGGAGCCCTCCGTAACGGCATAGGCGTATTGATCGTAGGTTTTCATATCGCGCCAAAGGGAGTTGGCGGCGGGCGAGCCCGCTAATCCGGCCACTTCGGTGGCATTGGCCGGATCGGTAACGTCAATGAAGTGTACCTTGCCCACCGATCCGATGATGCCGTACTCGCGGCCGTTGTATTCAAAGCCCCATACGTCGTTGTAGCGCCAGCCGCTTAGCGTGGGCAAGTTGGCGTCGTTCCACTGCCCCAGTAAACTCATATTCTGGGAGGCCTGGCTAAGTGCGACGCTCGTGACCGCCAGCCCGAAGAAAGCTGCTGTGATGTAATTTTTTTTCATTTGTGATAGCTTGTTTGGGAGTGTGCGATGAGCAAATATAAGCCATTTCCCATGCAGACGCGCGCAATGTCGGCCACTTCAAGGGGAAATAACTACTTTTGTTGAAAAACCGCCCATCCATGTCGGATAAGACCAAGAAGTACGCAACCATTCACTACCACAACTACCTGCAATTAGACAAAATACTGTCGGCCCAAGAGATGCGAAGCGCTCAATTGGAGCCTAAGCCTGCTCATGACGAGATGCTCTTCATTGTGGTGCATCAGGTATACGAGTTGTGGTTCAAGCAGATCATCCACGAACTACAGTCGGTAGGCGGTATGTTTGAAGCCCATACGGTAGACGAGCGCAACATAGGCACAGCCGTAGCCCGCCTCAAGCGGGTGGTGGAGATTCAACAGTTGCTCATCCAGCAGATAGGCGTGCTGGAAACCATGACGCCCCTCGATTTTCTCGACTTTCGCAACTACCTCTTTCCGGCTTCCGGCTTCCAGAGCTTTCAGTTTCGGATGGTAGAGGCTATGCTTGGGCTGCCTGAAGACGGCCGCCTTACCTACAACAACCTGCCTTACGCCTCGGTCTTCGAGCAGGAGCAACAGCAGGCGCTACAACGGGCGTCCAATGGCCGAACGCTTTTTGATCTGGTGGAAGACTGGTTGGAGCGCACGCCCTTCCTCCGGTTTGGCGATTTTGACTTCCTGCTGCACTACCGCCAGGCCGTATACAATATGGTAGAGCGCGAGGCGGCGGCCATAAGAGAGTCGGCCTACCTCACCGACGACGAAAAGGCCATGCGGCTGCGCATGCTGGGCAGCGCGGATACGTACTTCCAGTCGGTGCTCAACCCCGAAGTACACCAACAACTTCGGCAGGAGGGCAAGCTTCGCTTGTCGTACCGGGCTACGGTAGCGGCCCTGCTCATCAACCTTTACCGCGATGAGCCCATACTGCACCTGCCCTTTAACCTGCTGTTATGCCTCGTGGAAATCGACGAGCACTTTACGACCTGGCGTTATCGGCACGCCCAAATGGTGCTGCGTATGCTGGGGCGCAAGATAGGCACGGGGGGCTCCTCTGGCTATGATTACCTGCATGCTACGGCGGTCAAACACCATATTTTTGCCGATCTGCACAACATTTCTACATTGCTGATTCCTCGTTCGGAGCTGCCGGAACTGCCGGAGAGCGTGAAGCGGGAGCTGGGGTTTTATTTTACGGTGGTTTAGGGGCGGCGCGCCGGGTTTAGGGGCTCGCTGCGCTCGCGTTTAGGGGCTCGCTGCGCTCGCGTTTAGGGGCGCTTCGCGCGTTTAGGGCTCCGCTTAGGCGTGGGGGCGGCTGCGCCGGGTTTAGAGGCTCGCTGGCGCTCGCGTTTAGGGGCTCGCTGCGCTCGCGTTTAGGGGCGCTTCGCGCGTTTAGGGCTCCGCTTAGGCGTGGGGGCGGCTGCGCCGGGTTTAGGGGCTCGCTGCGCTCGCGTTTAGGGGCTCGCTGCGCTCGCGTTTAGGGGCGCTTCGCGCGTTTAGGGCTCCGCTTAGGCGTGGGGGGCGGCTGCGCCGGGTTTAGGGGCTCGCTGCGCTCGCGTTTAGGGGCGGCGTTGCCGCGTTTAGGGGCGCTTCGCGCGTTTAGGGCTCCGCTTAGGCGTGGGGGGCGGCTGCGCCGGGTTTAGGGGCTCGCTGGCGCTCGCGTTTAGGGGCGGCGTTGCCGCGTTTAGGGGCGCTTCGCGCGTTTAGGGCTCCGCTTAGGCGTGGGGGGCGGCGCGCCCGCGCGCGCCACCCTCCTCATCACCTGCCCTCTGCTACCCGGAGATACAGATGGAGCGCTTTTTTAGCGGAGCCGCTTGAATTCGAGGGGCTTACCGGTGCTGCCTAAGGCCGTATAGACGAGGCGATCCTGGGTGTAGTTGAGGATGAGATTACACTGGATGTCGAACTCGCCTTTTTCGAGGAAACACCAGCCTTGGGCGGGTTCTTCAGACCCGAATTGGCAGGCGGTGGCGGCGCAGGAGGGGTCGATCTCGATGGTGGAGGTTATGGTCACTTTGCCTTCATTGCGGTGGATCATCTGATCGCCCTGAAATTCAATCTCGTAGGTTGGGTCGGTAGCCGAGCGCCATACGCCGGAGAGCTCGGGGGCGGGTCGTGGGAAGTACAACTCAAGAGAAGCCACGCGAGGGTTGAGCTTGCGCAAGCCGGGGTCGCTGCTTACGAGGGTGCGGTCGCCCTGATAGCGGGCGGGAATTTGCATTTCAGTGAGGAAGAGGAAGGAGATGCCGAGGCCGCGGTCGGCGAGGGCGCCGCCTTTCCAGTCGGTGACCATGCCGCCATAGTCCCAGCCGAATCCGGAGATTTCAAAGGGCCGGCCATTGAGCTTTTCAAGTTCGGTCATACTGGTACCTACCGTGACGCCTTCAGTAGTTTTCCATGCAGTGCCGCCATCCGCGACGCCTAAGCCGCTGATGCGGATAAAAGCAGGGCGAACAGGCTCGACCTCAGGATCCCAGTACAGTTCGGCCGTATGGAAGGGATTGTCGGGGAACAACACGACGCCCTGGCCCGACATACCCTCCACGAGATAGATACTGTCTATACGGGCGCTATCGGCATATAAGGCTAATACCTGACTGCGGGCGCTGCTATCGGCAGCGATGGGGCCGATGCGCTTGCCGAGGTCGATGGTGAAGTCGAAGATGCGGGGGTCAATGGGTTTGGGCGCATTTTCGGCGGTGGTTTGAGGGGAGCCGCCACAAGCAGCGAGGGCGACTAAGCCGCCAAGCAAAAGTAGTGTTCTCAGCATGGTATAAAGTGGTTTAATGCGGGCAAAGGTAGCGAAAAGCTATAATGCGCAATGGTTAGATATTCATGCGCAAGTGTAAAAAAACCTTGCTCGCTTGCGGTTAATTTTCGACCTTTGTATCACAAGTTTTTATAATTATCAAACATAGTCTCATGGCCTCTAATATTACCCTTTCTTTGAGTCTTTTGCTCTGCGCTTTCGTTCAGATAGCTTCGGCCCAGGCGATTCTTCCGGCCCAGCCGTCGGCGATGGAGCAAGCGATGCAGGTAGTGCACAATTATGGCATCCAATTTCCGCAGGATGCCGTTGCCAACTGCGGGCAGTCGCCCAATATTCCCTCTGTGACGACCTTTGGTTCGGGCTGCGACCTGCTGGTGATTAGCGGCGCCAATGGCGAAAACGACGAAATTTACACCGCCGAGGGCGACGAATGCTACAAGATCAAGCGCACCTACCGCGTCATCAACTGGTGTCACTGGGATGGAGAATCGGATCCGGTAGTCATTCGCCGGGATGAAGACTGCGACAACATAGGCGGCGACGAGCCCGTATGGGTGCTGGTGCGCCCCAACAATGTGGTCTACCTCGACCGCGACAACAATGAGACCAACAACAACCCCGCCTTGGGCACCCGCCGCTGCCTGCCCAACCCCGCGGGGCCCGCGCCCACCGGCCACTGGGCCAACAGCAATACTAACCCCGAACTGGCGCCCTTAGCCTTTGGCGACCCCCAGTACCGATCCTACGGCTATTACGAGTACAGCCAGTTTATCAAAGTATACGATACCACCGATCCGGTGATCCATGTGCCCGCCAACCAAAGCCTCCTCAATTTCTGCTCCTACAACAATACTACCTGCGCCGGCGCCGTGACGGTCAACTTCAACATCACCGACGCCTGCGGCCTCACCGGCCTTGCTACCCGCTTGTTCTGGGATTCGTATGTAGTAGACGCCAACAACGATGGCGCCATTACGGTGGCGGAGTTTCATCCTACTGCCGAACTCACGGCCACTGCCCTGACCCACAACGGCGCGGGTAGCTATACCATACAGGGCAATTTCCCCATAGGGCGGCATGCCTTCCTCATCAATGCCAAAGACGGATGCCTCAATGAGGCCACCGGCAGGGTAGTGGTCTTTGAAGTAAAAGACTGTAAGGTGGCGGCGCCGGTATGCATCAGCGCCTTTACCGCTACCCTCATGCCCGTAGATGCCGACGGCGATGGGCAGATAGACCCCTTAGGCGGTATGACGCCCCCCATACACGCCAGTAGCTTTTTGGCCAGCGCGCCGGGCGGCGATTGTACGGGGCCCATCAAAATAGCCATCTACAAAACGCCGGTGATGACCCCCTCTCCAGCCGATTCAGTGTTGTTTTTTGACTGCACGGAGCTGGGCGAGCGCCCGGTTTACGTTTACGCCTTCGACGGCGCCGGCAATAAAGACTTTTGTGAAAGCCGCATCATCATTCAGGATCAAAATGGGTTGTGCGAGACCCTCATGTCTATAGCCGGCGTCATCATGACGGAAGACGACGAACCCCTGCCCGACGTGCAGGTTAGCATCAGCGGCGTAGGCTATATGGAAGAGACCAACGAGCAGGGCCAATTCTCTATAGCCATGCCCAATTCCGATGATTATACCGTCGTTCCTCATCTCGATTCTTCCCCGGCCAATGGCCTTTCCACTTTTGATCTGGTGCTGGTGAGCCGCCACATTCTGCAAATAACCCCCTTAGACAGCCCCTATAAGCTCATCGCAGCCGATGCCAACAATTCAGGTAGCATCACCACGCTGGATGTCATCCAGATCCGGCGCGTTATCCTTAATCAGGATCCCGAATTTCCCAATAACCTCAGTTGGCGCTTTGTAGATGCAGACTATGTCTTTCCCGACCCCGCAAACCCCTGGTTGGAGCCCTTCCCGGAGGTTTTTAACCTCAATAACGCCACGCCGGCCGAGTATGGCAATATCCATTTCGTGGCCGTCAAAATAGGCGATGTCAACAACAGCGCTTCCGTCAATTTGAGGCGCCCGGAAGACGGTGAAGAATAGCAGCTAAGAAAGCAGCGCGTAATAGCAGTTTGGTTTGGCGGCGCATGGGTAATACGCTACCTTTGCGCCGCCAAATAACCAAACCGCCACTTATGGAAGCTTTACTGCAGAAATACAAAGACAAAAAGCCGGAAATCGTCTTCGAATGGTACGATGAGCCCACCGAAGCCGAAGGCTGGATCGTGATCAATAGCCTGCGCAACGGCGCAGCCGGAGGGGGCACCCGCATGCGCAAAGGCCTTACCCGCGACGAAGTCGTGTCGCTGGCCAAAGTTATGGAAATCAAGTTCTCCGTAGCCGGTCCGGCCATAGGCGGCGCCAAGTCGGGTATCAACTTCGACCCCGCCGACCCCCGCCGCGAAGAAGTGCTGCGGCGCTGGTATCGGGCCGTATTTCCCATACTCAAAAACTATTACGGCACAGGTGGCGACCTCAATGTAGACGAGCTCAAAGACGTCATCCCCATCACCGAAGAGCTGGGTCTGTGGCATCCGCAGGAGGGCATCGTCAATGGCCACTTTAAGTCAGGGCCGGGCGAAAGCATCCAGATTCTGGGCCAACTGCGCTATGGCTGCGCTAAAATTGTGGAAGACGCCCAATATGTGCCCGACGGCCCCCATAAATACGCCGTGGCCGACCTCATTACAGGCTATGGCGTAGCGGAGTCGGTGCGCCATTTTTATGAAATATACCGCAGCGGCAGCGCCGCCGGCAAAACGGCCATCATTCAGGGCTGGGGCAATGTAGCCTCGGCGGCAGCCTCCTACTTGGCCCTCCAGGGCGTGCGCATTGTGGGCATCATCGACCGGGCCGGCGGCATCATCCGCGAAGAAGGCCTTAGCTTGGATGACATCAAGCAGTTGTTTATCTCCAAAAAAGGCAATCAGCTCATGAACGACCAACTGCTGCCTTTTGCTGAGGTCAATGAGCGGATATGGAACCTGGGGGCTCAGATTTTTATCCCTGGCGCGGCTTCTAAGCTCGTTACCCCGGCACAGGTGGAAGCGCTGCTGGCCGGCGGATTGGAGGTCGTATCCTGCGGCGCCAACGTACCTTTTGTCGATGATGAAGTGTTCTTTGGCCCTACAGCCCGGCAATTGGATGAAAAAGTGGCCCTCATTCCCGATTTTATCGCCAACTGCGGTATGGCGCGGGTATTTGCTTACCTGATGCACCCCAATGTGGAAATGACCGACCAGGCCATCTTTCAGGATGTATCCGAAACCATACGCAAGGCCATGGCCGAGGTGTACAACGATCGGCCAATGCCCAACCAACTTTCTACCACCGCCCTCACCCGGGCCCTCAAACAGTTGGTGCCGGCCTAAGCCGCGCTGATGACCCCGCAAAACAAGTCTGGTATCAAAAAAGATGTGGCGAGCCCGCTCGCCACATCTTTTTCTGGGCTCCCAAACCGTTTGTCCGCCATCAACCTGCGCAAGACCAGCCGCCCGGCCATCTCACGCTTATGGCCCCCCAAAGCGCGCCTGCCAACAGTTAGGGCTTCATCAAACGGCATTAACGCATATTAAAATAAACAACTTTAGGTGGGTTTATGATAATTTATTTGCGCATGCGCAAACAAACACTACCTTTGCAAATGGATTAATCTGTTCCCAAAAGCTAACTGTACTTCAATGGACCTAAGCAAAAACCGGCGCCCAATGGCTAACATGACTCGTAAACTGATTGGATTGGCGCTGCTTGCAGCCTTCGTTTCTACTGCACAGGCTCAACAGAGCGCTACACCCCCTGCTGCCGGCAGCAGCGGAGGCAGTGTAGCTACCCCTAAGGACATGCTCGAAATGGGGATTACCACCGGCTACTTCTTCATCGCCGGCGACGTGAAACCCGACTTTGGCTATGCCTACGGCTTACACTTTCGCAAAGCCACCGACTACATGTTTTCCCTGCGCCTCGACCTCCTCAGCGGGCAGGCCAGCGGCAAAAACGAACCTACCAACATCGCCCGTGAGTACGACATGACCTGGTACTCCGGCACCGCCTTCGGCGTGTTTTCCCTCAACAACTTCCGCTTCGACCGCGTCAATCGCCGCTTCAACTACTATGCGATGGTGGGCGGGGGCCTCAACTTCTACGAATCGGAGTTTAAGTCGGCAGGTACCGACGGCAACCCCCGCATGGGTACCATCCAGCGCGAAGCTACGCCCCATGCCGGCCTCGGCGTAGGCTTAGCCGTCCGCCTTGGAAAAAAAGTAAACGTAGCCATAGAACAACAAGGATTTGTGCTCTTTGGCAAACGCGCCGACCAGATCGACGGCATCACCAAAGAAGACGGCGTGCGTTCGGCATTCACCGACATCCCGAGCTACACCAGCCTGCGCATCAACTTCAACCTCGGCAACAGCTCTAATCGCAGCGAGCCCCTCTACTGGTGTAACCCCCTCGAAGGCGTTATCGCCGACATAGAGTCGATCAAAAAACGCCAGGATCAAGCCCTCGCCGATTCCGACGGCGACGGCATCATCGACGCCATCGACCAGGAGCCCGACACCCCCGCCGATGTGCCCGTCGATACCAAAGGCCGCACCCTCGACAGCGATAAAGACGGTGTGCCCGACTATCAGGATAAAGAACCCTACTACCCGCCCCGCGCCGGCGAGCGCGTCAACGAAGAAGGCGTCGTGGTCAACCCCATCGGCGGTCCCGGCGGCGCCGGCGGCGGCGTCAGCGAAGCCCGGGTACAGGAAATGATCGACGCTACCTTGGCCCGCTACGGCATCACCGAGCAGCGCCGCACCGTTACCGACTTCTTCCTGCCCATGATCCACTTCGCCACTGATAATTCCACCATCAAATACTCCGACTACGGCACCCTCGCCGGCATCGGCCGCATGATGAAAGGCGACGAAACCCTGCGTCTCATGGTCACCGGCCACGCCGACCAAACCGGGGCAGAGTCGTACAACGACCAAATATCGTACCAGCGCGCCAAGAGCGTCATCGACCACCTCGTCAATCAATATGGCATCGGTCGCGGCCGCTTTGTACTGCAATGGAAAGGCTCCAAAGAAAGCCTCGTGCCCCAGGGCGCCAGCTACATGAACCGCCGCGTAGAGTTCAGCGTGGCCGGCCCCAATGACGTCGAAATGGACCCGCCCGCAGGCGGCGGCGCCAATAACCCCGACGGCTACTAAACAAACTTCCGCTTTAGCGCCTGCCTCTGCCGGCGCCCCGCATCCCGGATTTTGGCCCTGTGCCAGGGTCCGGGATGTTTGTTCTTTTTCCCATCTTTAAGCCCTAAAAGCAACTGCCATGCGCAACCATCCGCACATCGACGCCGAGCTCCGGCGAGCTTCTACCTTGCCCGGCACATTTTACCGGGATGCCGCTGCTTTTGATGCAGCCCGCGAGCGCGTATTTGCCGCTACCTGGCAATGGGTAGCCGAGCGAGACGTCATTGCTCAGCCCCAATCTTTTTATCCGTTTACGCTCTTGCCCGGCGTGCTCGACGAACCCCTGCTGTTTACGCGGGACGCCGAGGGAAAGGCGCGCTGTATGTCGAATGTGTGTACCCATCGGGGGAAGATCGTCGTAGAGGAGGCCGGCGCCGGCCGATTGCTGCGCTGTGGCTACCACGGGCGCTGCTTTCGGTTAGATGGCGCCTTTAAGAGTATGCCCGAATTTGAAGGCGTGGAAAATTTTCCGACCCGGGCCGACGACCTGACCCCCGTATCGTTTGCCGAGTGGCTCGGCCTGCTCTTTGTGTCGCTGGCGCCGGCGGTATCGCTGGAAGAGATGACGGCCCCCATACGCGAGCGCCTGAGTTGGTTGCCTTTCGACAAGCTGAGGTATGCTCCGGAGGCCTCCCGCGATTTTTTTGTGGATGCGCACTGGGCGTTGTACTGCGATAATTATCTGGAGGGCTTTCACATCCCATTTGTGCATCCGGCGCTCAATGAGGCCATCGTCTTTGACGAGTACGGATATGAGTTGTACCCCTACTGCAATCTACAGTTGGGCGTAGCCAAACCCGGAGAGCCCTGCTTCGATATTCCGGCGGGCGCCCCCGATCATGGCCGGCTCATCTATGGCTATTATTATTGGTTGTTCCCCAACCTGATGCTCAATTTTTACCCTTGGGGTTTATCGCTCAACGTAGTGGAGCCCTTAGGGTTGGCCCGTACCCGAATCCGTTTCCGCACCTACTTTTACGAAGGCACGACCTTCGACAGATCGCAGAACCGCATTGAACAAACGGAATTTGAAGACGAGGCCGTAGTCGAAAGCGTGCAGCGCGGCATACAGTCGAGGTACTACCAGTCGGGGCGCTATTCGGTAAAGCAGGAGCCCGCCGTACACCACTTTCACCGACTGCTGAGCGAATACCTTGCTAAAGAATGAGCTCCGGCTGATCAATGATGGATACCCGGGTGTGCTCAGACAGTTGCAGCAAAGCATTTTTGAGGCTGTTGAGTTGCCCCACCGTCTCCGCCCGGCCCACAAAAGACAGGTCAAGGCCTTTATCCAACGTATCCATACGCTTGAGCTCTACATAAGGCAGGTTGGCCGCGAGGATGGCGCTGATTTTTTCGAGGTCTTCTACGTCTGTGGTGATGTTTACAAAAAGGCGCCCGGATTCAGTCTGCGCCGCTACGTTGCCGCTCCAACGGCGGCTGCCCCACATCACCGCCAGGATGACCACCAAGGCTACCATCGCCAACAGCGGTTGCCCGGCGCCACAGGCCAAGCCCACGCCAATGCTCATAAAAAGAAACACCAGCTCCTCGGGGTCTTTGATGGCTGCCCGGAATCGAACAATGGACAAGGCGCCCACTAACCCCAGCGACAACGCAATGCTGGACTTGACGATCATGATCACGAGCAGGGTGCTGAGGGTCAACGGCAGAAAATTGGCCCCAAATCGCCTTCGGTTGGAAATGGCATTGCCAAAGTGGATAAAGTACAGACGCAGTAATGTGGCCAGCAGGGTAGCCACTAAAATATTGAGCAGGAATTCGCCAAGAGGAACGTTATTCGAAAACTCCTGAATATAGCGCTCCTGTAACTGCTGTAGAAAATCCATGCAACAAGCCTTTGTGTTAAGCGGCAAAGGTAATGTAAAAAGGCGCTCCGAAGGAATCAGAGCGCCTGATAAACTATAAACAAACAAAAAACATTAGCAAGTTTGCATCGCGTATGAAGCCATACCAATGCGTTGTGCGTCCATAACAGAGCGCAATGGAAAGTGTTCACCATCACAAAGGTTTTTTCTATGAATTTCAAGAGGCTGTGGTTTTTGGCGCTCTTATCCGCCGTATCCTGCGCAGAGCCCGCCCCCGATAAGGAATATCTCTTTCTGGGGCATCCCTATCACTGGCAACAACCTTACCGGGTTGACCCCCGCCTCGAAGCCCTCGACCTAAGTCGTTTTTCGGGTATATGGCTGGGGGGCGACGTATGTAGCCGCACTACCGAACAGCGCGCTACCTTAGCCTACCTCGATAGCTTGTTTAGACTTAAAAATCCAGCTTCGCACTGGACGCTCGGCAATCACGACCTTATGTATGGCCATCCCGAATGGATAACAGAAGCCACCGGCCGGCCATCTTACTACGTGGCGCCACTGGACGACCTCTGTATATTGGTGCTCAATACCAACCTCATGTGGCATCATGAATGGGGGCAGCCCGCCGAAGATTGCACCGAAAAACGCGCACAACTCAACCTCATTCGCCAGCTATGCGATACCCTGCAGTATGCCTCCCATCTGGTGGTGCTGCACCATCATGCCCTGCTCAATGAACTAAAACGCGGCCCCCAAGGCGATACCCTCCGCCCCTTTAACCTCAACGCCATACCGGTGCGGGCGGGCTGCCCGCCGGAGGAAGCGTCCTTTACCGCAATGGTATACCCCTGGCTGACACAGGTGCAGCAGCGCGGTATACAGGTGGTTATGGCAGGAGGCGACTTTGGTATGAACGCCAAAACCTTCTCCTACCGCACCCCGGAGGGCATCTGGCTGCTGGGCTCGGGCATCAACAACAGCCTCGATAAAAACTATGTGCCCGAATATGTAACCAACCTTAACCCCGACTCGGTGCTCGTGTTCCGGCATCACCCCGAGACGCGCCGGCTGAATTGGTCGTTTGTGCGGCTGGGCGATCTGGTGCGCAGCCACCAGGGGGCGGAAGGTGTAGCCGCCTTACCCGATTCGGTGCGCCGGCTCGTTGAGCAATGGTAGGCGCCCGCGTTTTATGCAAAAAAATAATTCCCACCCACTTAGCCTTTACACCGGGAATTTGCTTAATTTTGCCCAATCATTTTGTTGAGTATATCATTTGCTGACCTGGTAGTGCCTTGAAATGCACTACCAGGTTTGCCTTTAAAAAAGGGTTCCGCTATGTACGAATTGAATGAAGAATACATGCAGCAGCTGGAAGTGCTGGCTGGCGAAATTCAGGAAAGCGAGCTCCTCCAACAATATCTGGAAGAGGAAGAAGAGGAGTTTTTCCTACAACTCAAAGATGCCTATGAGCCGCGTATTGCCGAAGTTTACGAGCAGGTGGCCAAAGATAACCCCCTGCAGCTCATAGCGATCGAACTCGTCCTGCTGGACAATGCCTTCGAAGGTCTCTTCCTGCCCAAAATCCTCGGCCATGCCGTGCTTAGGGGCGAAGTAGATAAGAACTGCAAGTACGTGCGCCCTCAGGAACACTTCAAGGAAGTATTGCTGGCCATCTGCAATTCCGCTAACTTCGACATCATCAAGAAGCGCATCGGCCAGTCTATCCAGATCGGCTTTGCCCTCAGCAGCGACATCTGGGTCACCAACCTCATCAACAGCATTGAAAACAAGCGCATCCGCCACTACCTCACCAGCCAAAAACTGGAGCGCTATCGCCGCGACAACGAGCGCAAGGTAGGCTACGATCGCTATGTACGACAGTTCCGCAACGAGGTATATCAAACCGCCGATTTCCCCGATACCGTAGCCAACCTCAAAGTTTACTACAACTCCCTGCGCGATTTTCTGCTTTACAGGGTCACCCGGCAGGCCGACAGCAATGCCAGCCTCATCGCGCCCATGAATGCGCTCGTAGCCAATGAAGCCCTCTACGGCGAAGACGAAATGCTGTACCTGATGGCCATCTATGGCGCCTTCTTCAACCTGTCGGACGAAGAAGCGGCCAACCTCAAGGCCAAATTCAGCAAGGTGCGCGCCAATGTCTTTGAGGCCGACGAAAAAGTGCTCGCATTTCTCCTCAGCCTTGCCGAGCATGGCGTAGATCTTCAGCCCGAAGCCGATCGCCGCCTGTCGGCCATCGTCGATAAAACCCAAAAGGATCAACTCTCCGAGTACTTTACCCTCGTCGACTTTATCCATGATCGGGGCTATATCAATACCGAGGTACACGAGGCCATTCAGGAAGCCTACAACCGTCATGAGGGGCTCTCCCAATTCAATGAGGGCGTTCGTCGCACCATCTTCCGCTACTTCGCCCGCTTTATCCAAAACCTCGAAGAGCGCGATTACCCCGAGTTCTTCGAAATCAGCAAGGTTTATACCATCTACATCGGCTTGTTTGGCAACCAACAGTTCAATCAGGACATCGAAGACCTCTCCATGAACTACGTGCGCAAACTGCTGGCCCGCTATACCGACAAACGCGGCAAAGACTATCAGGACATCAAAAAATTTGTCTCCACAGCTTTCCAAAACCTCGACTTCCTTGAAGAAAAAGAAGTGGTGGAGCTGTTCAAAACGCGCCGCAAGCGCAAAACAGACGAATAAAACCACCAGGTCATGGGAAGCTTACTCGGCGGTATCTCGGCTTATATTCGCGCCTTGGGGCTCATCCGCCGCTATGGGCTATGGACCTACGTTTGGCTGCCGGCCCTGTTTACGGTCGTCCTGGGGTTAGCCATATTAGAAGCCGCCTGGCTTTCCGGCGATAACATCGGCCGCTGGCTGGTATCGCTCTACCCCTGGGAAACAGGCCGCGGCTGGGTGGAGCGCATTGCCTCCGTCACCGGCGGACTGCTGGTGGTGGTGCTGGGGCTCATGACCCTCCGCTATATCGTCATGGCCCTGAGCTCGCCTTTTATGAGCTTCCTGTCCGAAAAATTGGAAAGTCGCCTATACCCCCATCGGGCAGCGCCTTCGTTCAGTGTGGCGAAGGCCCTGTCTGATGTGCTGCGCGGCTTGCGCATTGCCCTCCGCAACGTGGTGCGCGAGCTGTTCTTCACCCTGCTCCTGCTGCTGTTGGGCGTCATCATACCCATACTGGCGCCCTTTGTGCCCATCCTCATCTTTCTGCTGCAAAGCTATTATGCCGGCTTCGGCAATATGGACTATACCTTAGAGCGCCGCTTTGGCGTGCGCCAAAGCGTGCGCTTCGTGCGCCGTCATCGGCTGCTGGCCATCGGCAATGGAGCGGTGTTTGTCTTGTTGCTCATGACGGTGGTGGGCTTTGTAGCCGCCCTGCCCTTGGGCGCCGTAGCCGCCGCCGCCGAGGTGTTGCCTTTGTTGGAGGAGGAAGAAAAAATACCATAACCTAAGCAGGTTTTGTGCAAAGATCAGAGCCGTTTAGCCCGATCGTTGCACAAAACCTGCCGGATGCAACGGATACCCGGTATGAGCGCCTAAGGCTCGTCAGGTATGCTGCCGATTATCGCGCGCCTATCTGTTGTCCTGCTCCGCAAATACGCGCTTCAACAGGTCGGTAGTACGGGCGGCAATGTTGGTTCGTATGTTGTTCTCCTCCTGCTTCACCATGTCGAAGAGGCCCTCCAGCGCCTGCCGCGTCACATAGTCGTCTAAGCTGGGGTTGGCGGGCTTCACCAGTGGAATGCGGTTGTAGGCCGTCACCGCATCCGACCAGTACTGGCGGGCGCTGAACTTGTCCAACGATTGCACAATCACCGGATTGAACTGGGCGTAAAGCTGGTCGTAAGTCACCCGGCGCAGGTATTGGGTAGCCGCGTCGCGATCGCCTTTCAGTATGCTCATCGCATCGTTGAAGGTCATGCTCGTAATGGCCCGCACAAAGATGGGCTTGGCGCTCTTGGCCGCATCTTCAGCGCCCCGGTTGATCTTCTCCAAGATGTTCTCTTCCACCTGGGCAAAACCCGGCACATTCTTCAGGCGGTCCGTCACCTGCCGCGCCTCGGCGGGCAGCAGAATCTTATAGGCGCTCTTGTAGTAGCCGTCGGTAGCCGAAAGCCGGTCGGCCCCCTTGTTGATACCCGCCTGAAGGGCCTCCTTCAAACCATTGCCAATGTCGGCAGTAGTAAGTGGTACCTGGGTGTTGAGCACACTGCCCAATCGCTGCAAGTCGGTGGTGGTGCAGGCCGTGCCCATCAGCACCATCAGCACCATAGCTGTGAATTTCTGGAACATAATCGTAGTTTAATGCTGGTTTTATGACGCAGCAAAGCCCTCAATAGTTGTATGCCGCCGCGTTAGTGAAACGTTAAAAACACCCAGCTCTCCTTTTTAGCTCAATGCGCCTAAGGGAAGAATGTCTCTTTTTGGGGCCCCGCCGCATATCATCTACTCCCTTTATCACCACGGGCGGCGCCGGGTGTTCCGCTCTTATGGCTGTGCGCGCAGCCTCCTTGGGGTCGGCTGCACGCACAGCCATACCGCTGCACCCCCTGGTCCAAACAGCTACAGCGTTTTGCATGGCATATGTACATTTATTTAAATAATAATAAGTTAACTTTTTGTTAATTTATTCAAAAATGTTGATTCTTTGGGTATTATTTTTTTTTTTTTGTAAAAACTTAAAACTATGATACGCCAAAAAACGTACTTGATTCTCATTTCGTTGTCATTATTTGTATCTTTCAATTGTAGCCAATGTAGACCATCTATTGAAGATTTAGAGCGTGAGCTTAATAATGGCAATACCAATCCAGCAACACTTGTGGTAGCATTAACCGGGTCAGAAGTCAGGCAATCTTTGGCTATTGCTTGGGGTATTGAATGCCTTGAAGATGCTAACTTTACAGCCGATGTAGAGATTGTTGTTCGAACGGGACTACTTTCTAATGGACAGATTATACCTGATCCTAATCCTTATTATGATCGGGTTTTCCAAGATTTAAGCTTTGAACCAGAGAGCGCATTTGGAAATTTCCCAGGAACAAGAACAACAATAGCCGTTCCTAGCGAGGGGGCGTATTATATAACATACACTGTAACCGTAGATGAATGTTCCTTGTGTTGTAGCGGAACCAATGCACAGCTCCAGTGTGGGGTAAATCAAATAGGAATGCAATGTGAAGGAGGCCTACCTCGTATTGGATATGAGGCTTTGTTTCTTACTGCCGATAGACCTCCCTATTATCAAGACCTTAGGGTTTCAAGCCTAAGTTCGGTCAGACGTTCATGTGTTTGCAACAATTGCTTAACCGATTGCTAATCTATAAAATTGAATGTCATGTATAAATTTTATTTCCTCATCACCCTTTCTTCATTGGTTCTTATAGCGTCTTGTACGCGTGAGACCGTGACTTCAGGTCCTGTAGTTGACGAAATTCTTGAGCTCCCCGTAGAGCTAAGAAACTGGTTAGAAATGGATTTCTCATCCTTGGATGGATTTCTTTATGCACGATATAACGAATCCATTTCACCTAGTGGTTTTTCTTGTGTGGGAGGGTCGCATATCTTTGCAGGCAAGATTGATGCTAATAACGGATTAGCAGCTGGTACTGTGATGATTGAAACAGAATCGCTTCAAGTAGATGTAGACCCTACTTCTGAAGGACATCGATATGTGTTATATCCTTCCCTTAGTACAGCAATTCCTGGGCGTCACATATTATTTGACTTCACAACTACTGCTCCCACAGAGGTTGGTTCTTTCCAGCATACTGTACGTGCGCCGTTGGCTTTTTGTGCTTCTGCTAATATTTCTGACTATTTGGATAAAACAGAGGACCTAGTCATTAATTGGCAGCAAGATCCTGATAATGGAAGTCCTGTCATTATTTCTTTATGCGCAGCCGGTACAAGTTGTCTGATTAGAGAAGTAGAGGATACAGGCGAATTTACATTCAGCGCCAGTGAAATGGCAAGTTTTACAACCGGTCAAACAGCTATATTATTGATGGGCCGTGGTAATGGAGCTGTCATTAAGCAATCTAATGGATTTTCCATTGGATTGGGTACTGCTTCTATCGCTCTTAGAAGTATGGAAGTAGTAGAATAAGCGGTTGATGCGCACTAGCTCATCTGTTGGCATTTATTTTTTTAGTTTACAGTTACTATAGCCCTCCGCCAAGATTCATCAATCTTGGCGGAGGGCTATATGCTTACCCGCCCACGCCGGGGCTGCGCCGGAGCACGCCTCTGGTATCCATGACGTCAAGAGCGGGGCTAAGTTGCCGCCTTGCCCTCGTTGCCCTTGCCCGGGTAAATCTTGGCTTGAAAAACTTAAAACCGAACCACCAAGCCCAGCCCTCCTGCCGCCCCATTTCCGGGGGTGGGCGTCACTACGGGGCGCAGACCTATCTCCAGATCGTCGCGGGTATCAAAAGTCATGAGATGCGCATCCACAAAGGCCTCCATACTTTGCATGGCATATACGAGGAATAGGCCAAAGTAGGAGGTTTGGCGGCGTTTGTCGGCCCGGTCGCGCAGGTTGCGCAGGCTGGTGACGTTGTCGAGACTGGTGCCGGTAAATTCATGATCGTCGCCCCGGAGCTTAGCCTGATAGGCGCGTTGCAGCCGGTTGTAGTTGGTGGTATTAAAGTCGGCCAGCGCTGCTACACCCACAAAAGCGCCATACACCAAGGGCGCCTTCCAGTATCGACCATTGTATATCTGGCCGCCGCCCGGCGCCAACGACCACCACAGCGCTCTTCGAGGCTCAATGATGCGGGGTTGGCGGAGTTTTACGCGCAGGGACGTATCCGGCGCGCCCAGCGTTGAGGCGAGGGGGGCGGGCGGCAGAGAGTCAGTGGGTTGCGCATAGCCGCCCAAGGGCAACCATCCGACCAGCAGCAGGTATAATAGCCGGCGCATCCGGCAAATGAGAGGAATATTCATGTAGGAGGCCACTACTGCTCGATGCACTTAAAGAACTCCGTCAGTTGGGCGCTGTCTTTGAAGGGCAGCACAATCTGGCCCCGGCCCGTCTCTGCATCGTCGATCTGTATGCGCAGTTGACCGCTGCCAAAGAAGGCCCTAAAATCTTCGAGTATCTTTTGCTGATCGGCATCTAACCGGCCGTTGGTTGTTGGACTCTTGACGGCTTCCTTGCCGCTGCCCCCTTTTGTGGCCGGCTTAAATTGTTTGGCCTGGCGCTCGGCTTCGCGCACCGACCAGTTGGCCGACAGTATTTTTTGCAGAAACTCCTTTTGGAGCAGCTTATCGGATACGCCGGCAATGGCGCGGGCATGGCCCATGGATATGGCGTCGGTCTTGATGGCGCTCACCACGTCGGGGTGCAACTCCAGCAGACGCAGGTAGTTGGTTACGGTGGTGCGGTCTTTGCCTACCCGCTCGGCCAAGCGCTCGTGGGTGAGGTCAAACTCGTTGCGGAGGCGGTAGTACGAGTAAGCAATCTCCATGGCGTTGAGGTCCTCGCGCTGAATATTTTCGATCAGGGCCATTTCCAGCAGCTCCTGATCGTTGGCTATGCGAATGAAGGCTGGTACCTCTTCGAGGCCTGCTAATTTCGAGGCCCGCCAGCGCCGCTCGCCCGAGATGATCTGGTATTGATTGGGGGCCATGCGGCGCACCGTCAGCGGCTGAATGATGCCATGCACCTTTATGCTGTCGGAAAGCTCGCGCAGGGCCGTCTCATCAAATTCTTTGCGGGGCTGATCGGGGTTGCGCTCAATTTCCCGAAGGGGGATCATGGCGAAATGGCTGGATAACTCCCGTACCAGCCCTTCGGGGTTGATGTCGATTTCCTCTTCAACCTTGTTGCGGGAGAAAAGAGCGTCAATGCCGGAGCCCAATTGCTGCTTCCCCAACTGCCTTCCGTCTTTGTTGCCGAGCTTTTTAGCCATAGAAATTTTCGCTGTTTAAGCGCTGGTTCAGACAAGCGAGCGTCTGTGGGTAGCGCCGCTTTATATATTCACCTTTACGGTTTCACCGTTTTTGCGCAGGAACTCCTCTGCGAGGTTCAGGAAGTTGATGGCGCCTTTGCTGCCTGCATTGATCATCACTACGGGCATGTGCATGTTGGGGGCTTCGCCAATGCGGGAGTTGCGGTGTACGATGGTGTCGTATACTTTATCATCAAAGATTTCCCTAATCTTGGCCACTACTACATTGGCCAAGCGCAGGCGGCTGTCGTACATGGACAGCAGTATGCCTTCGATCTGGAGTTTGCCGTTCAGGTTTTGCTGTACCAGCCGGATGGTGTCCTGCAATTTAGACAGGCCCTCCAGGGCGAAGAATTCGCATTGTACGGGCACCAGCACCGAGTCGGCTGCCGTCAGGGCATTTACCGTCACCAAGCCCAGCGAGGGCAGGCAGTCGATGAAGACATAGTCGTACAAATGCTTTACCTGGTCTACAATACCCTTGATGACATATTCGCGCCGCTCGCGGTTCACCAATTCCAGCTCGGCCCCCACTAAGTCAATGCTGGAGGGCATGATGTGCAGGTTGGGCGTATCGGTCTCATAAATGGCTTCGGCCGGCTCCAGATGGTTAACCATGCAGTCGTACAAGGATGTATCGGCATCGCCCGGCAGCACGCCCACCCCCGAAGAGGCATTGGCCTGAGGGTCGGCGTCGATGAGCAGCACTTTCTTATCCAGAATAGCTAAGCTTGCAGCCAGATTGATGGCGGTGGTCGTTTTTCCAACTCCGCCTTTCTGATTGGCAATTGTGATTACCTTACCCATGAGACTTAGGTCAACTTTATGCGTGAAAAATGGCCGGTTCGCGGCTTTATAAAGACAGCGTTTCGCCAATTGCCGGCAAAATTAGCGTTTTTCCCCGATCTGCGAAAGCCTTTTTAGCTGCTTCGTGGTCGATGCGGATGTAGCCAAAGGTATCGTAATGACAACCAATGATCGTATCGCATTGGATAAAATCGGCCGCCAGCACGGCATCTTCATAGCCCATCGTGAAGTTGTCGCCTATGGGCAGAATGGCAAATTGAAGGGGCGGGCAGGTCATCGGTATGAGCTGCATATCCAGCGTGAGGGCCGTATCGCCGGCATGGTAGAAGCAGGTTTCGTCGTTCCAGATCACAAAGCCGCCGGGGTTACCGCCATAGGCCCCGTCGGGGAAGCCGCTGGAATGCACCGCCGTCACCATCTTGGCTGTACCAAAATCAAAGCTCGCCTTGCCGCCGTGGTTCAGCGGATGGCCATTGAGACCCCGACCCGTATAATGCACATAAATCTCATAATTGCCAATGATGAGGCTGTCGCTATTGCGCGCTACCGTCTCAGCATCCGCTATATGGTCGCCGTGAGCATGCGTCAGCAGCAGGTATTCTGCCCTTATGGCTCCTACATCCACGCTTTTGGCCAAATCATTGGCACTGATGAATGGATCAAAAAGGAGCCGCTTGCCCGCCGTTTCAATTAAAAAGCAGGAGTGGCCAAAATAAGTCGCCTTAGTCATGGTCTTATTGATTTAGTGAGACAAAAATAGGAAAAAAAGTGGCGCCATGCGGGATGTGTACATTATTTGCCTTTGTAAAGGGCGTGTTTTTTGGGAGGGCGGCAGGGCTGGGCTTAAAGCCCTGGTCTCGCCGCATGAATTGGGGGTACAGCATAAAAAGGGAATGTAGTGTCGCCGCCGGCGATGTCCGGATTTTTCCACTGGCTATTCCGCCAATCCTCCTTTAGTCATTTTGATCGCCAACACCGCCATCGCTGCGCTAATCGGTTGCAATATCCCAATCATCAGCCCCTAACCTCTGCGGCGGCAAGAGGCCCGATGACCCCCTCCCGGCAGGGCGCGCTTTGGTACTTACAATGGTTATTGTAGAAGAGGGTGGGATCCCACCCTCCTGGCCTGCACACCAACTCCCCGCTCCACAACCACCACCACCGGGCATACCTCCGGCCACCGCTCTCAAGCCGCACGGGCCTGAAAACGCCATCCGAAATGTGCCTGCTACCTGCGGCGGAAGCGGGGCTATGTCTGGCATCCGGCTGGAGGCGCTATCTCAAAAGAAGCGTAACCCTCGTGGGCCGGCGCCAAGGCTGCGCAGCAAAAAATATCTTCCCGGAATCCGGGCTAATGGAGAACAAAAGCGATGGGTGTAGCAAGTATGGCTTTCGCCTGAGGAGTGAGAACACGCTTTTGTTGTATTGCTTGTGCAAAAATAAGTGTTTGATTTAAATTTTGCAAACTTTTTGAGTTTTTTGTTTAAAACATTTTTGGCATAGTCTTTTCACGAAGCGGCGGCTTTTGCGCGCAGCGCAGGCAGGCGGCCCCGGCCAAGGGATGGGAGCGGTATAGGCCGGCCGGGGTTTAGCGCTAAAGGATATAATAGGCTTATGGCCGGCCTGTAAGAGCGGACAGCCCGGCGCCGCCCGTGGTGATATTCGGAGGCAAGCGCCATGCGGCGTGGCCCCAAAAATATAGTCTCTCCAGGTCGGCGCTCATAAATTTTGGCTTGGAGAACTATAACGGTGTTTTGTGCCGGTATATGGCGCTATAAAAGGGCTTTAGACCCTGGCTGGGGCGCCTACTATGGGGGTAGCTACGGGAGCGGCTACATTGGCCGGGCGGCATTCCTCTTCGAGCCAGAGTCGGTTGGCTACGTTGGGGGTTTGTACGAGCTTTTCGTAAAGTGCGGCCAGTTTTTCCTCTAAGCCCCGGCGGGAGTAGGCCTCGGCATGGTGCTTGAGTAGCGCCAGTTTTTTGGAGAAGCGGAGAAAGTTGGTAAAGCCGCGTTTTTGCTCTACGGTCATTTTGCGGTTGCGGATGATGTAGATGCGGAAGGTGTCGATGAGGGATAACAATGCCTCGGTATCCCCTGATTCGTAATAGATGCGCAGCAGGAGCGAGTTGGCGCTGAGGTGGTATTTGACGTCGGAGAATTGCACGAGCAGCAGTACGCGCTGCGCTTCTTTGTACAAGCGCTTGCTGTAATATAGGTGGGCGAGGTTATAGTTATAGGCGTTTTCGCGGCGGTGCAGCGGCAGTTTATCCCTGTAGTTTTGAACAAACTGCTCGGTCCACTCATACTCTTTAAGCAAGCAGCCGAGGGCGGTAATATTTTTGAAATTCCACTCGGTGAGCAGGTCGTTGTCGAGGATAAGGCCGGTTTCAAGGCCCAATTGATAAAGCACAAACAGCTCTGTTTGGTAGGAGGTGTCGCCTTGGTTGATGCGACTGATGCAGTAGTTGTTGGCCGAGATGAAGAGGTCGCGCTGCTGGGCGATACTGAAATGCTGCCGCTCTTCCATAAGCAACTGCTTGAGCTGCTGGTAATGAGAGGGTTGGTCGGCCTCTTTGAGACTCATGTATATGGCGTAGTAGAGCGCAATGCCGCGGTCGTGGGCATACTTATCGCGGTTTTGGCGGTAATAATCGAGCAGGGCTTCGAAAAAACTCAGGTCAAAGTTGGTGTTTACATTGATGTTGTTGGCGGTGAGGTGGCAGGCATGTTTGAGTTTTTCGAGCAGATAGTAGCGGTCGAGATAGTTGAGCATGTGCTGTAGGTGCTCGCCTTTGGTGCGGTCTTCGTAATGGGAGCTGTAGTAGCCCAGGGTATTGTAGTACCGATAGCTGGCCAACAGGAAGCGACTATCCTGAAACGCGTACTTCTCAAGGCGTTTTTCGATCTGTTTGCTTCGGTTTTTCAGCAAGTCGAACTGGTTTTTGCTGAAGGCGGCTTCTAAGGTCAGCAGCGACTCTTCGAGTTCTTCTTCTCCAAATTTTTCGTAGGCTAAAAAGCGGTGGTGTAGTTTTTTGAGGTACGACATGACGTTGAAAAGCTGCTGCTCGTCATAAGGCTCGCCGGGGAAGAGCTGCTTGTGAACGGCTTTGCGCTCCAGTGACGTCGGATACCCCGATGAGGTTGAGGTGTTGTCCAATCCTTTCAGGACCAAATCCAGGAGTTGGATGGTTTTTTCGTGCTGATTGAAATAAGGAGACTGTACAAACGAGCGGAAGCGGTCGCGGTCGCGAGGGTCCATTCGGCCTATGTATTCTAATAATTTGCTCTCCTTCATGTTTGTTGTTTGGATTTGTGCAGTAGCTTGAATTGTTACTTCCTGAAAAACAGGTTTTTGAGTTGAATTGAATGCTGCTGCAAGGTACAGTAATTTTAGCAATTGTACCTTTTTTGCATTCAAAAAAAGTTGACCTTTGCTTACGTAAAACACATGGAACACTGACACACATGGGAAGATAGCCTCGTTACCATTCACTGCTTGTGTGTGATTGCTCAGTTGATAACATTATTGAGTTCAGTGTCAAGCTCAGCGAAAAGTAATCCCATTCCACTTTCGTTTGCGTGGGCAAGCCCCGCGCTTACTGGGCCATTGCATTTGTTTTATTCGTGCCTTTTGAAAGGGTATTGCCGGAGAAGGCAGTACCCTTTTTTACGTACAACCGGCAGATTTGTTTCAGTCGGACAGCGATTTTTATAGTAAAGCAACATATTATTAAAATTTTTTTACTATAAAATCTTGCTTTCTTCAGGCAAATGCTCTACCTTTACCGCCGAATTGATTCCCTCCAGTTATAAAATCATTATGTAATACTGTTGATATCTGCCTAATCATCCTTAAAGATGTAATTTTTTTCATGTGATATGATTGTTCAGGCTAGAGGCTTACCTCTAGCTTTTTTTTGCCAAAGCGCGCGATTTACTATGTCACAATTTTTTGATTTTTGATCTCCTGATCGCGATTTTTCCCCCGTTTATTTGCAATAAATAATTGATGTGTTACTGAAGTAACGTCTGGTACTTTCAGTGTTTTTGCATCAATATATTGATTATCAACTCCTTGGAGTTAAGGATATAATTGGGTGAGTGTTTGTTCATAGTATTGGATGCCCTCCTGAATTATTTGGGAGGGCATTACACTCAGCCTGTAAAGATTTTGTGTTGTTCATAGTGTTTATTTCCCCCGCTTTGGTCCCCCTTGGCGGGTTTTTTTTTTGTCTACCCCTGAGAGGGGTGGGCGGCGGCAGGAGGTAAAAAAAAAGCGCCTCTCTTATGAAAGAGAGGCGCTTTGTAGTTTGCGCCGGCCGGTTTTGTGCATGGATCGCGAGTTTATTCTGGTCTATACGCAGGAAACCTGCCGACGCGCGGTATAGCAGTTGGTTCTATTTCAGGAGAACCTACTTCTTGTCGTTTACTTCTTCAAACTCTACATCGGTAACATCTTCTGCGCCGTTATTATTTGAAGCGCCGCCTTGTGCGCCACTGAAGCCGGCGTCGCCGCCTTCCTGAGTGGCGGCATACATTTCCTGGCTGGCTGCCATCCAGGCATTGTTGAGTTGCTCTGTTGCGCTGTCGATGCGGTCGAAGTCCTGTGCCTGATGGGCTGCTTTGAGATCGGCTACTGCTGATTCAATGGCTGACTTCTTCTCGGCGGGCAGTTTGTCGCCAAACTCTTTGAGTTGTTTTTCCGTCTGGAAAACGAGGGAGTCGGCGGCAACTAGTTTTTCTGCATTCTCCCGCGCCTTGCGATCTGTATCGGCATTGGCTTCGGCTTCGGCTTTCATGCGAGCCACTTCCTCTTTGCTGAGGCCGGTAGAAGCTTCGATGCGGATATTCTGCTTTTTGCCGGTACCTTTATCAGTAGCAGACACATTGAGGATGCCGTTGGCGTCGATGTCGAAAGATACCTCTACCTGGGGTACGCCCCGCGGAGCGGGAGGTATACCATCGAGGATGAAGCGGCCTACGGTGCGGTTGTCGCGGGCCATAGGACGCTCGCCCTGGAGGATGTGAATTTCTACGGAGGGCTGATTGTCGGAAGCCGTCGAGTACACCTTTGACTTGCGGGTCGGGATGGTAGAGTTTGACTCAATGACTACGTCATATACGCCGCCCATGGTTTCAATACCCAGCGATAGCGGAGTTACGTCGAGCAGCAATACATCCTGAACATCGCCGCTGAGTACGCCGCCCTGAATGGCTGCGCCTACGGCTACAACTTCATCGGGGTTAACGCCTCGGTTGGGCTTCTTTCCAAAGAATTTCTCTACGGCTTCCTGAATGCGTGGAATACGGGTAGAGCCGCCAACCAAAATGATTTCGTCGATGTCGCCAGTATTCATGCCTGCATCTTTGAGCGCCTTGCGGCAGGGCTCGAGGGTGCGCTCTACCAGGGTGTCGGCAAGTTGCTCGAATTTAGAGCGCGACAACTTGGTGACAAGGTGCTTGGGCACGCCGTCAACTGCGGTAATATAAGGCAGGTTGATTTCCGTTTCGGCCGAGCTCGACAATTCAATCTTGGCTTTCTCTGCGGCATCTTTGAGGCGCTGCAGGGCCATGGGGTCTTTGCGTAGGTCTACATTTTCCTGTTGCTTGAACGAATCGGCGAGCCAGTCGATGATGACGGCGTCAAAATCGTCGCCGCCAAGGTGGGTATCGCCGTTGGTCGACTTTACTTCAAAAACCCCTTCACCCAATTGCAGTATGGAGATGTCGAAGGTGCCGCCGCCGAGGTCATATACCGCGATGGTCATATCCTTATTGCGCTTGTCGAGGCCATAAGCTAAGGCTGCCGCCGTAGGCTCATTGATGATGCGCTTGATGGTGAGGCCGGCTATTTCGCCCGCTTCTTTAGTGGCTTGGCGCTGGGAGTCGTTGAAGTACGCGGGTACGGTTACAACAGCTTCTGTTACTTCATGCCCCAGAAAATCTTCGGCTACTTTTTTCATTTTTTGCAACACCATCGCAGAGATTTCCTGCGGGGTGTACATTCTTCCATCGACGTCTACACGCACGGTGTCGTTCTCGCCTTTGGCTAACTTATAAGCCATACGTCCCGACTCGGGCTCGGATTCGCTATACCGGCGGCCCATGAAGCGCTTGATGGATGCAATGGTGCGCGTGGGGTTGGTAATGGCCTGACGTTTGGCAGGGTCGCCAATTTTTCGCTCGCCATTATCCATAAAAGCCACTACGGAAGGCGTAGTGCGGCGCCCTTCGTCGTTGGCAATTACAACGGGTTCGTTGCCTTCCATTACTGCTACGCAGGAGTTGGTCGTACCCAGGTCAATACCAATTATCTTACCCATATCAGATTATGGTTTTAGCTTTAATGTTCGGTTTGAAAAAATCGAGATGCTCACTAACCCCCTGTACAAGCAGCGTGCCAGCTGAGCAAAAACAGCTTACTGTCTCTTGATGCTACTGACAAAAGACAAAATGACCGGAAGTCGATGACACAATGTCATCAATTAGATAAGGGTATGCGCTAACGTGACAGGTATTGCCGATCGTAATATTCGCGGTAGTGGCCGGAGGTTACGCTTTCGAGCCAGGCCGTGTTGGCTAAGTACCATTCGGCGGTATGGCGCAGGCCCTCCTCTACGGTGAACTCAGGTTTCCAGCCTAATTCGTTGACTAATTTGGCGGGATCGATCGCGTAGCGGTGGTCGTGGCCCGGCCGGTCTTTGACGAAGTTGATCAGCGATCGGGATTGGCCTGCGGGGCGGCCCAGCATTTCATCAACTACATCGCAAAGGTAGGTTACGAGGTCGATGTTGCGCCGTTCGTTATGGCCGCCGATATTATAGGTTTCGCCTATTCGGCCCTGGTGATAAATGAGGTCGATGGCCGAAGCGTGGTCGCCTACCCAAAGCCAGTCGCGTACATTGGCGCCGTCGCCATAAACGGGCAGGGGGCGGTTGTGGCGAATGTTGTTGATGATGAGCGGAATCAGTTTCTCTGGAAACTGGTAAGGGCCGTAGTTGTTGGAGCAATTGGACACCACTACCGGCAGGTGGTAGGTATGCCCCCAGGCTCTTACAAAGTGGTCGGAACTGGCTTTTGAGGCCGAGTAAGGCGAGCGTGGATCGTAAGGGGAGGTTTCGGTGAAAAAACCGGTATCTCCCAGGGATCCAAAAACTTCGTCGGTCGAGATGTGGTAGAATCGTTTGCCGCTGTGCCGGCCCTGCCAGTAGTGGCGGGCGGCATTTAGCAGATTGACCGTGCCAATGATGTTGGTAGTAATAAAAGACATGGGATTTTCAATGGATCGGTCGACGTGGCTTTCTGCGGCCAGGTGGATGACGCCATCAAAAGGAAACTCTTCAAAAAGCGCTGTAATGGCTTCGTATTGCGTGATGTCGGTTTTTCTAAATGCGTAGTTTGGAGCCGTCTCCACATCCCGGAGATTTTCGAGGTTGCCGGCATAGGTAAGGGCATCGGCATTGACGATGCAATAGTGCGGGTATTGGGCTACCATGCGGCGGATGAGATGAGAACCTATAAACCCTGCGCCGCCCGTAATGAGCACATGATGAGAAAATGTAGCCATTGGTTTAGATTGAGGTTAGGCAGGCTCTACAACCTGTTTGAAATATTCCATAGTTAGGGCCAGCCCTTTGGCGCGGTCTACAGAGGGTTCCCAGCCCAAAATGGCGCGAGCCTTGGAAATGTCCGGTTGGCGAATTTTAGGGTCGTCAACAGGGAGGTCTTTGTATATAATGTGCGCTTTGGGGTTGCCAACCAGCCGAATGATCTCATCGGCAAACTCCAGGATGGTAATTTCAGCGGGGTTGCCAATGTTGACAGGCAGATGGTAGTCGCTAAGCAGAAGCCGATAGATACCTTCCACCAGATCGTCAACATAGCAGAACGAACGGGTTTGAGAGCCGTCGCCAAAGACAGTAAGGCCCTCGCCCCGGATGGCCTGTGAAAAAAAGGCCGGTAACACGCGACCGTCTTCGGTGCGCATACGAGGGCCATAGGTATTAAAAATGCGGACTATGCGGGTTTCTACCTGGTGGAAGGTGTGGTAAGCCATAGTAATGGCTTCCAGAAACCGTTTGGCTTCGTCGTAAACCCCGCGTGGACCAACCGGATTGACATTCCCCCAGTATTCCTCGCGCTGAGGATGTTCGAGGGGGTCGCCATATACTTCTGAAGTAGAAGCCACCAGAATCCGGGCTTTTTTCTCCTTGGCAAGCCCGAGCAGATTGTGCGTGCCTAAGGCGCCCACCTTAAGGGTTTGTATGGGCATCTTGAGGTAGTCGATGGGGCTGGCCGGGCTGGCAAAGTGCAGGATGTAATCGAGTGGACCAGGCACATGTACAAATTTGCTAACATCATGGTGGTAGTACTCAAACTCCGGCAGGGGAAACAAATGTTCGATATTGGCCAAGTTACCTGTCAGGAGGTTATCCATACCCACTACCTGATAACCTTCTCGGATGAATCGGTCGCTGAGATGAGAACCTAAGAAACCGGCGGCGCCGGTAATGAGAACACGGGGCATAACGTTAGGTCGGATTGATGACAGCACAAAGATAGGCATACGCCCCGGCAATCCGCAAAAGAATGCGCATCTTTGCCCGGAAAAAACCAAAGCTATGAAAATGAGATATTGGCTGGCAGGGGTAGTAATGGTTGCAATGCAGGTTAGGGTTGAGGCCCAATTGACCGCAGCGCCTGCCGGGCAACGCAACGTAGGCAGAGCCATGCTACTGCAATTGGGTTATGGTACACAGCGGCCGGGTGGCGACCTGAGTCGGCGATTTGGCTCAAATTTTAACGCCGAAGTGGGCCTCAGCTACCTGAGCGACAAAACCAACTGGGTCGTTGGTCTTGACGGGGAGTTTATTTTTGGTAATAACGTCAAGGAAGACGTATTGGCTAACTTGCGCACTCCCGAGGGAAACATCATAGGAAATGACCGCTCGCCGGCAGATATTGGGCTTCGGCAGCGTGGCTTCTATTTAGGCGCACACATAGGCAAACTGATTTCGTTGTCGGAGGCTAACCCCCGCTCAGGGCTGCTGCTTCAGATAGGCGCCGGGCTGCTTCAGCATAAAATAAGGGTGCAAAAAGATCCTTTGCGTGGGGTAGCGGCTCTTTCCGGCGATTACGTAAAAGGATATGACCGACTGACAAACGGGTTGTGCTTGCAGGAGTTTATAGGCTACCAACTGCTAAGTAACGATGGTCGATTGAATTTTTACTTTGGCCTGGAACTCTCGCAGGCTTTTACCCAAAACCGCCGAAGCTACGACTATTTGGCCCAGGCTCAATTGGATGAGCCCCGATCAGACCTACTTTATGGACTTCGCCTGGGGTGGATATTGCCTTTTTATTTTGGCAAGACTGCCAGCGAGATATACTATTAATATTATGGTATGGGCATATTCTCTGGCGGTATCCGGTTACCATCTGATGATCAGGCTGGCAGCGCTGGCCGGCCGGCCCAAAGCCCGCCTTTGGGTGGCCGGCCGACGAAATTGGCTGGAAAAGCTAACGGAGTGGAGATCAACGGAAGCCAATAGAACAGCCCGAGTTGTATGGATGCATTGCTCAAGTCTTGGGGAGTTTGAACAGGGCAGGCCTGTTTTGGAGGCCATAAGACAGCGGTATCCGGGGTATAAGCTCGTGCTTACGTTCTATTCTCCTTCCGGGTATGAAATGCGCAAGCGCTACGCCGGCGCCGATTATATTGCCTATCTCCCGTCGGATACTGCCGGCCACGCGAGGCGCTGGCTTGAGGTGTTGAAGCCTGAGCGGATTATTTTTGTGAAGTACGACTTTTGGCGTCACCACTTGCATGCGGCTTTCAGCAGCAAGATTCCAACAGTGCTGATTGCTGCCCACTTTCGGCCGGAGCAGCTCTTTTTTAAACCCTGGGGGGCATTTTTCAGGCGTATGCTGGCCGGGTTTTCGCATATCTATGTTCAAGATGCAGAAAGTGCGGCTTTGCTGGCTGGCGCAGGCATATACAACAGCAGCGTGGCAGGCGACCCTCGCGTAGATCGGGTAAGGCAAATAGCAGCCCAACCTGAAAGGTACCCTTTGCTGGATGTCTTTGCCGGCAAGGCCCGGCAGCTTATTGTAGCGGGAAGTACCTGGCCGCCCGACGAGGCAATCCTTGCGCAATGGGCCAATCGCCGGTTGCCTGATGGCTGGAAACTGTTGGTGGCCCCTCATGAGGTGGACGACCGACATGTGACGGCCCTTATGGAGCGGGTTACTTTGCCTTGCGCCCGCTACTCGGATGTTGTGAAGAAGGGGAGCGTAGATGCTGCTGTGAAGGTGCTGGTATTGGATACCATAGGAATGCTGGCCCATGCCTACGCTTATGGCCGGGTTGCTTATGTTGGCGGCGGCTTTGGCGGAGGAATACACAATACGCTGGAGCCCGCGGCACACGGAGTATGTGTCATTTTTGGCCCCCGGCATGGCAAGTTTATAGAGGCCGGAGCACTCATAGCGGCAGGCGGGGCGCGGTCGGTGAGCCGGCCGGAGGATTTTGCCGATGTTATGACACAATGCCTGCAAAACGATGCCTACCGGAGCGCAGGGCAGGCGGCGGCCCGTTGTTTGGAGACGATGGCAGGTGCAACGGAAAAAATTATGGCCGGACTACAATTATAACCGCGCATCTTTTGCGTGCGGCAACCAAAACCAGAGTAGCTTTGCGGCTTTATTGTAGTTCGTGCCGGCAAATTTTATGTCTAAACGGCTTACTCATGCCGCTTTGTACAAAACCCGCCGACGCGCCATGCCGTATTGGACCCGAAGTAGCCAGGTCTGTTTTTTTTATATATCCCTTGCTTGCATGCCTTCAGTGCCGGAATTATTCGAACAGTTCAATAAGATCAACGTATTGGTCGTGGGCGATGTGATGATTGATCGCTACCTGACGGGAAGTGTAGACCGCATATCGCCTGAAGCGCCGGTGCCCATCGTGAGTTTAAAGCGCGCGGAAGACCGACTTGGCGGGGCAGCCAATGTGGCGCTGAACCTAAGCGCGCTGGGGGCTACGCCCTATCTGTGCAGCGCCATAGGAGACGATGCGGCGGCTGATGTTTTTATGCGGCTGCTACCGGAGGCGGCTTTGCCATTGGCTGGTATAGTGCGCATGGCAGGCCGGGTGACTACCGTAAAAACACGGGTGATGGCCGGGCCCCAGCATTTATTGCGCATAGATGAAGAAGAAGCCCGCTATCTGTGGCCGTCGGAAGAAGAAAAATTGTGGCAGAAGGTGTCGGAGCTATTGGAAACCAAGAATATAGGCGCTATCCTGTTTCAGGATTACAACAAAGGGGTACTGACACCCGGTTTAATTGGACGAATCATCGAAGCTGGTCAAAAAAAAGGCATTCCCATCACGGTCGATCCCAAAGACCGCCATTTTTGGGCTTATCGGGGGGTGACGCTTTTTAAGCCCAACCTTAAGGAAATACAGCATCAGGTTGATTTTTCCCTTGAACCTCGGTTGGCTTCACTGATGGAGGCCGATCGGTACATACGCGAACGGTTAGGCAATACTTACACTATGATCACCTTATCGGATAAGGGGATTTTTTTATCGGCAGCAGTGGGTGAAGCACAAGTGTATCCTACTCAGCCGCGGCAGATTGTAGACGTATGCGGTGCGGGAGACACCGTTATAGGAGTAGCTACACTGGCCCTGGCTTCCGGGCTGCCGCCTGAACAGTTGGCTTTGCTTTCGAACCTGGCGGGCGGGCAAGTGTGCGAACGGGTGGGCGTAGCGCCTGTAAACAAAGCACAACTTCAGGCCGAGTATACCGAAATGGAGAAAAAAGAAAAGGGTAATACAGCCGACGCAACAGAATATTAGTTGTGATTGTTGTTGAAATTTAGCCTAACTTCGTAAGTGTTTTGCCACTTCCTGCCTTTTGCACCCTGTTATTTTGTCTTTTTGAGGCAGTTGTTATGAAATAACTACGCTCCAGTTTCACATTCCATTGATTTACGATTTATTGTTTTTCATAATTTACTATTTCTATGTACCGCAAATTTTACTTTGCTTTATTGTGCCTGTTGATAGCCGGAGCGGCTTCGTTGCAAGCACAAGGCGTATTCTTCAGCGAAACTTTCACGGGCAGCTTGCCTGGAACCTGGACGAATACCGTAGTCTTAGGCAACAACCAACCCAGCTCGCGTTGGGTGTACTCGACTACGGGCCCGCAGGGCGGTTTCGCTATCGACCCCATTGAATCGACGACGGCAGCGACGGGTTTTATGCTCTTCGACTCCGACTTGAACTGCAACCACCCGGCCGGCCAGGATGCCTGGTTGATTACGCCGGCGATCAATGCCTCAGATAAAGACGAGGTATTCCTTCAGTTCCAGACGTTCTACCAGAGCTTCAACGACCGTCCGCAGGTTCGCGTGGGTACCAACCTGAGCGCCATCAGCACCTGGGCGACGTATGAGGTATTCCCGGGCATTGGCGCCAACGACTTCGGCGGCATCATTGACGGCAACGAGGCGCTGAACCCCCAGTTGATCTCCATCGACATCTCGGAGTTTGCTGCCAACCAAGCCAATGTATACGTGGCTTTCCAGTTTTTGTCTACGAGCGAAACGGCCAATGGCGGCAACCTGACGGGCTGCGGCTACGCCTGGATGATCGATGACGTGGTTCTTACGGATGAGAACCCGCGCCCGGACAACGACATGCGCGTAAACGCTTTCTTTGCCGTAGCGCCCAATGCCATTACGCCGGTAAGCCAGGTAGAGCCCATTGGCTTCATTGCCGATATAGCCAACGTAGGCAACGCCAACCAAGCTTCTGCCACCTTGTATATGACCATCACTGACGGCCAGGATGTGGTGGCTTTCCGCGACTCGGTAACTTACGGCGCCATCGCCTCCGACTCGACGGCCGAAAATGTATTCTTTCCGAATGAGTTTTTGCCGCCGGCGGTGAACGAGGTTTACACGGGCGTTTATTCGCTGGTATTCCCGAATGAAGACGAAGTGCCGCAGAACAACGAGCAATCGTTCATCTTTGCCGTTAGCGATACCTTGTTTGCGAAAGAGGTGCGCGCAACGCGAGGCGTTGCGCCGGCAGCCAGCAACAGCTACACGTACGGCAACGTATTTTATGTAGGCGACGCCGGCGGTCAGTTTGCACGCTACATCGGTTTTGGCGCTACGAACGCGGAAGATGTAATCGGCGAAGTGGTGTCGGTATTCCTGTATAAGTGGGAAGGCGACACCAATGACGACTTCGTGGCCAATATTGAAGAAATGGAGCTTCAAGGCTTTAACTCGTATGAATTTACGGGCGATGAGGGCAACGAACTCATCTGGGTAAGCGCCAATGAAGACAGCGGCATTGAACTGGAAGACGATACGTACTACATTCCGGTAGTGCAATATCAGGATATTAACGAGACTGCATTCTTCCTTCAGGCATCGGAAGACTTCAACTACGCTGCCATGAACTTCTACACCGACTCGCTGGAGCGCCCCCGCTATGGCGCCGCACTGAATGTAGGCAACTCTGATCAGGATCTTAGCCTCATTGGTTTTGGTCTTGACATTGTGCCGGTGGTGCGCCTGTCGATCGGCCCCGATATTACGGTAGGCACGGAAGAGCCGGTATTGTCGGCAGAGGCCGTGAAGTTGTTCCCCAACCCAGTGAGCACCGAAGCCGTATTGGGCTTCCAACTGGACGCTATCGCTGAGCGGGCGGTTGTAAAAGTTTACAACAATGCAGCCCAATTGGTGATGACCCGCGAACTGACGAACGTACAAAACGACCAACTGCGTCTGAACGTAAAAGATATGCCTGCCGGCAACTACCTGGTGCGCGTAGAGACGAGCTTGGGCGTGCGTACGCTTAAGATGACGGTTCAGCACTAAGCGTTTGTATATAGTTGTCCAAGCTGAGGTTTATCAACGTTGGCTTGGATAGCCATAAATCCCCTTCGCTAATCGGCTCGCTATGAGCCCCATTTGTGAGGAAATAATATCCCGAATTGAGCACGAGCGCTTGGTTCGGGATATTTTTTTTCTGTGAGGCTGCCGCTTCGTGGGGAGGGGCGGCCTAGCGATGCGGAGTAGTGCCCGACGATAGGAGGGCAGACAGCGACGGTAGGAGCTGGCCGAGCGATGAGCGAGCTACGCAGCGTAGCGGCCCCGCGCAGGATGCCTCCCGGAGGTAGATGAGGGGCGGGGCAGGCCCCAGAAATTAATAATTCTAAATTAAGATTCATGAATCTTTGCTTGTAGAACAGAAAGTCATTTTTTAGTTTGGCAATAACTGAGCATTTTTGCAATAGGGAAACAGGGGGCCTTTACTATGGATCAAAGTTATGTGCATCAACTTTTACAGACGCTGAGCCGCGACGAACTGGAAGGGCTGGGGCAATTTCTGTCGTGTGCTTACTTTAATCAGGGGGTAAACCAAGGAAAAGTATTGCAACTTTTTGAGTTGCTGTGCAAGGGCGAGCCGCTGCCGGAAAAGGAGGACGCCTATGCGCTGGTTTTTCCGGGGCAGCCGTGGGTAGCTGGTAAATTGGATAAGTTGATGAGTGAGTTGAGTGGGTTGGTGCGCAAGTTTCTGCTGACGGAACGGTATTTTGCAGCAGGGAATAGTTTTTCACAATCACTTGATTGGGCTGTGATTACGCGAGAGCGCGGGCTTACGGCGCGCTATCCGCAGAATATCCAGAAATTAGAGCGACAGTTAGAGGACCACCCCAGGGAGTCGGTAGACTACTACTTCCGGCATTTTCAACTGGCCTATGAAAAATACGACGTACAGAGCGTGAACAACCGCTTTAGAGGGGATTTGTACATACCGCAGACGGTAGCCAGCTTAGATGCTTATTATCTGGCGTGCCGGTTGGAGTTGCTAAATTTGCTGTCGCTGCAACAGAAATTGACATCGGTAGAGGCGCCTGCCCATCTGTCATTGTCATTTAAGGATTTTTTGCCCGAGGAGACCTGGAGCCATCATGTGCTGCTGAGCATTGCGGCTAAGATACACGACCAACTAAATACGGATGCGCCCTCAGCGGAAGCCGTTATGGAGATATTGGCGCTGCTGCAACAGCACGAGCAGCGGATAGCGCCTCCTACGTTGCAACATTTTTTTGCCTACCTCAGGAGCTTGTGTACGCTGCTGATTCAGCAGGGGAATATGAGCTTTGCGCCGGTATTGCACGACATTCAGCGGGATAATCTGGAGCGGGGGCATTTGTTTCACGAAGGCAAGCTGTCGCCTTCAGCTTACCTCAGCGTAGTGAAAACGGCAGTGGCAATAGGGAAGTGTGAGTGGGCGCTGGATTTTATAGAAACCTACCGGGACCGGATTCTGAGCGAGGAGGATAAGCAAAGTTATTACGCTTATAATAAAGCCTTGTGCCTGTTTGAGTTGAAGCGATATCAGGAGGCGTTGGATACGCTGCCGCAATCGTTTTCCGACCTGATGTACCTCTTGCAATGTCGTCGGTTGGAGCTGAAGTTGTATTTTGAGCTGGACTCTCCGCTCCTGCCCTACAAGATTGATGCGCATAAAATGTACATCAGCCGGGCGTCGAAGAAGATTATTTCGGATGAAACCCGGGAGTTAGAGTCCGGGTTTATCAACCTGTTGCTGCAAATTTCGCAATGCCCGCCGGGGGATGAAGCGAAGATAACCCGGATCATACAGCGCATTCAGGAGAAAAAGCTGATTGTAGAGCGGTCGTGGTTGTTGGAAAAGGCCGGCGCCCTGAAGTAAAGGAGCAAGAGTGCCTCCACTGAAAGGGGGTATCACAGCAGGGCTGCTCTTGCTCAGACGGATGCTAAACGGGTTCAATATTTTGGGACCGAAAGTAAGCGCTTGCCTGCACCTTACCTGCCACCTTACCGACAGGCAAAGTGCAAGCAAACTCGAATCAACCTGCTAGTATTTGAGTGCCATGCGGGTTTGGACATGACCGCCCTGGCGCAATCGAACGGCGTAGGCGCCTGCGGGCAAATCGGTTGTTGGGAAGGAATAAGCCATCTGGCCTGGTTCCAGCGTATAGCGGGCCAGTTGGGCGCCGCGCAGGTCGAAGAGCGTTATTTCGGCTTCGTTGACGAGAGGTTGAGTGAAACGGAGTTCAAGCTGGGCTTGCAGGGGGTTGGTAAAGGTCCAGTTGGGCTCAATGGAGTTCAGTGAATGATGATTATTCAGGCGGCTGACATTGGCCGATGGCCGGGCTCCGTTATTGACATGGCCACGCAAGGGGTTGTCCGGATGCTCGCGTGGGTCGGGGAACCTCACCGGATCGCATAAAGTGCGGATGACGGTACAATTTTCCATCATCCGGTAGTTATACCCTGCAGATAAGTTATTGATGCGAACTATGCCAGACATAGGATCCAGCACGATTTGGGCTACGGTATCCTGAGCGGGTGAAATGACATAGAATGCCGCTATTCCCAAACCTGCTAAGCCGGTATGTTCTATGAGATCCCATGAGGACTGAAAATACTGAATGTGGAAATACCAGCCGTCGCAATCGTCCAAAGGTTCGTAAGGGGTAACCTTCATGGAAATTTTATTATCAGACTCTTGTTCGCTGATCTCCATATAAAAGGGGCGGTATTCCAAGCCTATCCACTCATCTATCATAACGGTATCGCCGGTAGAAACCAAAGGCATATTACATGCGCCGCTGGCCGGGCCGGTCAGTTGACAGATGGTATTACATGTCATTCGGGGAGGAGGGCAATCATCAGGCCGGCCGAAAACCAGGTCTACCACTAAGGGGCAGGTAAATTCTTCCGCCAACTGATTGGCTTTAGCCTTAAGGGGTTGGAGTATTCCGGCGCCGAAGACGCCATCGGAGGCATGATTTGCAAAAACGCTATTGAATACCCCCAAGCCTCCGAGGATAAGGAGGCATACCTTTTTCAATGTTGTCATAATATTTGAGTTTTTTACTGCAACTGTTGACAAAGGTATATGCACTATACAAAATAGTTTATAACACTTTTAGGGCCGCTTTCCGGCGAAGCATAGTTTGGGCCGGCATAGGGGGCCAGCAATTCCTATGGAAGGGGATTGTTTGCTTTCCGGGCTCAAAAGCGCGCAAAAAGAACATTTATCTTGTCACAAATATGCCTTATTGGGAAAAGGGGCTAATTTTGGTTATTAAATTATTTCAATTTAAGTTATTGATTTTTATTGTTTTATGTGTATTTAAAATTAATTATTCGGTTTAGTTCAAATAGAATTGGGCGAGAATAACCCTCAGAAAGCGTTATTGAACCTGCCTCGCTTTCCGATTCATCTTTGCTTCGTCAGGCTGACCGAACCATTTGGGTTTATCCATCAAACACAGTTCAATAACCAAGTCCAATGAAGCAGTTATTCTTTTCCTGTACGCTGATGCTGTTTGCCCTTATACTGGGCGGGCAAAGCATCTACCTCAGGGGCGACGCCGCAGGCACAGCCCCCGCGCTGGCCCGCCAACTAGCGGCGCATACGTTGTTTTCAGCCGATGCCGAAACGGTTTTTAACGCACTCAGACATGACGCCCCGAGCGAGGAATTTACATTACACATCGCGTTGCCCGGATTGCCGGCGGTTGAAGCGCGCCTGCGCCAGGTAAATCTGTTTGACGAGGATTTTTCCATTACCAACGACAAGGGAAAACAATCCTGGAATACGGCCGATCTCTACACCTTGCAAGGTGAGATTGTGGGCCAGAAGAAGAGCAAAGTAACCCTGACCGTGGCCGCCGACATGTTGGCCGGCGCCATTCAACTGAACGATGGCCATACCTATTTCATCGAGCCTCTGCGCTATTTTGCCAAAGGCGCAGCCGGAAATCTCTATGTACTGTACGATAATGGAGATGTGCTGGAAGGCCCCCAAACGCGCAATTGCCTGGCTGCCGAAGCTGCTGCCTATGCCAAGCGCGACCTGCCCCCCTCCGCCCGTTGTAAACCGCTGCGATTGGATGTGGGCTTGGCCAACGACTATGGCATGGTAGAATGGATGGGCAGCCAGACAGCGGTGATTCAGCATAACATGACCATTATGAACTTAGTGCAGTCGAACTATGACGATGAATTCGACTCGCCGCTGCGGATCAATGTCGTTTCCATTTTTGTATCGAGCTGCGACGCCTGCGACCCCTGGTCGGCGACTGATGACCATGATGAACTGTACATTGAGTTCAGCAATTGGGTGAACCAGGGCGGCCTGGGCAGTGCTTCCATTGATTGGGCCGGGCTGTATACGCCGCGCGAGTTTACACTTTTGTTTGCGGCTTATACCTATCCCGGCGGGCTTTGCAATTACTACCGCACTACCTTATTCAGCTTTTATGAAGCGCCGCTTTGTACGCAACAGAAAATAGCGGCCCGAGCCCTTGGGCGTTCGCTGGGCGCCGGCGGCGCATCGTCGGGTATTATGTCGAGTGGCGGGAGCTGTACCAACGACTGGCATCCGACCTCGGTTGATGAAATCAACTACGCGCTGGCTACCATGCCTTGCCTGTCGGAATGCACGGCCAACCCGCCCGCGCAGCCGCTGTCGATGACCCACATCAATACGCCTACTATGGTGTGCTATACCTTCAATGCGCCTTGCGTGGCTTCTTATCAGGTAGGTACCAACGACCTGACGCTGAGTGTCACTACCGCCGGCACTACCATTTGTCTGCAAAGTACGGCCTATGGCCCGCGCACGGCACGGGTTTATGTTTCAGCCATAGATCACTGCGGAAGACCGAGCGATCTGGCTATCGCCTGGACGGTAAACATCGACATGGGGATGGCGCTGGGCGGGCATAGCCCGGAAGGTCAATCTATGGACATCGACATGCTGCGCCTGACAGCCGGCCCCAACGAAGTTTTTATTCAAGATTCGCACGAGCTCCCCTTGGGCAAGACGCTTCAACTTTATGACCTTACCGGCCGGCTGCTGATGGAACACGCCATCAACGACGCTTCGGCGCGCATATCCCTCGAACATCTGCCGCAGGGGATGTACGCCGCCCGATTGCTGGCGCCCGGCCGAGAGACCATAACCAAAACCGTTTACCGGTTTTAATATCTCCCATTTATTCATCTCATTTTAAATCATTTAGCAATGAAACAGTTGTTAAACAGCCATTTCTGTGTCTATTCGCCGGCCAACCGCCGCTGCGCCTCCTTGGGCTGGACGTTACTCCTCTTTTTTGCCGCCCTATTCGCTACGCCCGGGCTGAAGGCTCAGGTGGTGCTCACGGAGGGCTTTGAGGCCAACTGTGCCAATCCGGCTCATGCTTTTTTCGAGGGGTGTTTTCCCGGTTGGATTTCCACACATGGATCGCCCGATAATTTATCTAGCTTTCAGGGCGTAAGCGCGTTTGAAGGCAGCAAATATGCTCATGCTTATGTGAGGTATAGCTTTAATTGTTGGAATGGCCCAATATCTTCAGGCATTCGCGGAGAGGGTATGGCCATTACACACAACTTTCAGGCGGGTGTAACTTATCGTCTCAGTTTTGCTTATCGCACTTCAGGCACCGTACAAACCCGGCAGTTGATTCTAACCAATGGCCTTGTAAATCAGACGGGTAGCCCCAATTCTTGTGACGAAGAAGAAAAAGTGCCCCCTACGCCGGCCGGTAGCCAGGTTATTTTTTCTCCCCCTACCAGTTCTGGTTGGCAGGTGCATACCGTCGATTTTACGCCCAGCGCCAATTATTCACAGTTGTGGTTCCGGGGAGCAAACGATAATCCGCCTGTACCTAACTGGGAAGCTTTTGGCCGTTTCTTCCTCGACGCCGTCAATCTCGAAATCCTCTGCAACCCCTACAGCGGCGTAGCCGCCTACCACTTTGAAGACGCCAATGGCGTAGAAAAAACCGAATTCTGCTTTGGCGAAGATGTATACCTCGACGGCCGGGCCTCGGAGAACGAAACCCGCTACTTCATCGATGCATGGCGCCGACCCATAGGCAGCACCGGCTCCTTTGGCTGGGTATCCAGCTTAGGCTGGACGATCGACCAGCAGGTAGGCGTCATCAACCTCTCCGATGCTTTTGCGGCAGTAGGCTATACTTTTGAGCCGGGCTACCAATATCAGATCAAGTTGGCCATAGCCAATCCGCCCTGTATCCCCTGGACGGAAGTGCTGCACGAGTTTACGGTTGTGTGCTGCGACGAGGAACTTTCGGGCTCCTTCCGCCTCGACCTGTTGGATGCCGGCAACGACTTCTCGCTATATGTATCCAACTACCAGGGCTACGAAAACATGAACGCCACCCACGAGTGGATTGTCATCTCCAGCCCCAACCCCACTTCGGGCCCCTATACCACCGTATACACGACTACCACTACCGGCTCGGCGCCCTTTGTCCTCTACGACCAGGCTCAGGAAGGGCTATACTATACCGTAATTCACCACGTGACCACCCTCTGCGCCGAGGCCTGCTTTGGCAAGCAGCGCTACGCCGACAACGGCGAACGCGGCGGCCAGCTTACCGATGCGGAAGAAGAAGCAGCCTGCGAATACTGCGGCGAGTTCGACTGCGCTACCTGGTTCCGTCGTTGCTCGGCGCCGACCAACGTGCGCGCCAGCCAAACATTCAATGGCATCCGCATCAGTTGGGACCCCGTTCCTGGCGCTACCGGCTATGAAGTACGCATCATACGCAACGATCCCGATTGCTGCGACAACGGCATGCTGCCTTCCGTCATCGGCTGGTCGACCTACTCAACCCAGTTCAACCTCAACTATGGCAATGGCGCCTACGACTGCTTCTCCTACCAGATCGCAGCCATCTGCCCACGCGGCAGCGCCTGGTCGGAAAAACAGTGCTTCCAGTATCACCGCCCCGGCCCCGGCGACCAGGACCAGACAGGTACGGCGCCTACGGCTCCGCAGGGCAAGGTATTCCCCAACCCCGCCCGCGATCAGGTGACGGTCAACTTCGACTCGCCCTTCAGCGGTCAGGTCAACCTCATCGACGCCCTGGGTCGGGTAGTAGGCACACAAACTGCTGAAGAAGCCATTACCATCAACTTCAACTTGAACGAGCTGCCCAACGGCCTTTACTGGATCGTTGCCCGCAGCGGCGCCCATAACACTACCTTCAAAGTGATGAAGCAGTAGTGAAAGCTTATAATATTTGAGTCTTTTGGACAGTCAACGTAGCTGTCCTGCCGCCGGGCTGGCCATGAGCCGGCCCGGCTTTTCTTCTACAATCAAAAGACTAATTTTTTATGAAAAATCAGTTTTCCCTGCGAAACACAGCACGTCAACTTTTCATGGGCATACTACTGGCAGGTACGGCCGCTCTGCTGCCCGCTTGCCAGGGCGAAGAGCCCTACGGCAACCCCGAGTATTGCTATTTTATCCTTCAAACCAGCGCAGTGCCCGGGCAGGACGAATCTTGCCCCCCCGGAGGTTCTTTGGGTTATGATCTCCACTTCAGAGACGAAAATGGTACAGTCACCACCTTCAATAACCTGACGGTGCCCAACTCCAGCGCCTATCTGCTGAACCTCCCGGCCGGCCATACTTACGAAGCCTTTGTGATCAGCAACGGCAACCAAAGCGGCGGTTGTACGTCCCTTTACTTTGATGCTTACATCATCAGCCCCGAACCTCTGGATACCTGCGCCCGCCTTCGCCTTTGGGTGGAAGAGCGGCCCGAAATCATCAGCTACAACCGCCCGGATGCCATGTTTTCCATTCCAGATGTATGCCGGGGTTGCACTAAGGTGGCTCAGCCTGAGCCCTCCTGCCAGTCGAGTACCGATTGTGAAGACAGCAACGACTCCGTCGACGGCGCCTGCACGGTACCCCTCAATGGCTATGTGTCGGGCTCGCTCAACGATGCCCTCGACGTAGACTGGTACCGGCTTTATGCTCCCGCCGGTCAAAATTGCGTAGACCTCTACTTCTCACCCCCGTCCGGCAATTCCAACTACCGCGTGGAGCTGTACCGGAATGGGCAATTGGTGGCCGGCCCGGACCCCAATGGCCTCTTCTATTGCTCCCTCCCCAACACCACGCAAATCGTGTATTACATCAAGGTATACGGCATTGAAGGCAGCTATGATCCCCGTACCTGCTACTCTTTCCAGGCCGATACCTACAACCAGCACTGGTAGCGGATACCGCCCATCCTGTTGCCACAACGGGCCGGTTGCTTGCAATTGGCCCGTTGGCTTTTATAGTTCTCCAAGTCAAGATGCACAAATCTTGGCTTGGAGAACTATAAAAGCAGCCAAAGCCGGAGGGTCTGCTCATGTCCATCATGGATGGTTTTTTTATGGGCCACGCCGCCAGGCATTGTCTTCTTTTGTCGCCACGGGCGGCGCCGGGCTGTCCGCTATTATGGGGCCGCCGCATCGCCCCATTGGCCGGGGCACCCGTCTGGGGGCGGCCCCATACCGCTCCCATCCCTTGTCCAACCCCAGACGGGCAGAGATTTGACGGAGTAGTTATTTGATTTTGAATGCTTTAGGTCTTTTTTCGGCAAGCGCCCCTCAATGCTTTCGCCGGGCTTATTCAAACAATGAGCTTTAAGGCGAACTATTTGCCCGTTAGTGTCGTTTCAATCTGTTGCCTGATCTATCTGTTGCCTGGCGCGCGCCCGGCATTTTCCTCTGTGCGCACGCACGTTAAAACGGCCGTTTGTGGAGCATCTTTCTTATCTCAACAAGTTTTTTTACAAGTACCGGTGGAAGCTGATACTGGGTACGGTGTTTGTTTCTATCTCCAACTATTTCAGGGTATTGCAGCCTGGCGTCATCCGCGAGGGCTTTGATCTGGTGGTAGAACAAATTGCTATGTACCGGCTTTTTAATGGCTTTGGGTTGCAGCAGGAGTACTTTTCAGTGCTGGGCAATACGCTCTTATACTATGGCCTGCTGGTGATGGCCCTGGCTGTACTGATGGGCATTTTTATGTACTTCATGCGGCAGACCCTCATCGTTATGTCAAGGCTGATAGAAAACGACCTTAGGGAAGAGATTTTCGGCCAGTACGAGCGGCTGTCGCTGGCGTTTTACAAACGCAATAACACCGGCGACCTCATGTCGCGCATTACGGAAGACGTATCCAAAGTGCGAAACTATCTGGGCCCGGTGATGCTATACGGCGTCAACCTGATCAGTACGGTGGTGCTCACCGTGTATGTGATGATCAAGGTAAACCCCGAACTGACGCTCTACAGCTTGGCGCCGCTGCCGTTTTTGTCGCTGAGCATCTACTATGTGAGCAACCTCATACACCAGCGCAGCGAAGTGATACAACAGCATTTGGCCAAGCTGAATGTAACGGCTCAGGAAGTGTACAGCGGCATCCGGGTAGTAAAGTCGTATGTGCAGGAAGAGCCCATGATTCGCTATTTCTCATCCCAAAGCGAGGTGTACAAAGCCCAGTCGCTGCGCCTGACCCGCGTAGATGCCTACTTCTACCCCCTGATGCTGCTGATGATTGGCGCCAGCACCATCATTACCGTATACGTGGGCGGCATGCAGGTGATGGACGGCGCCATCACGCCCGGCAACATCGCCGAGTTTGTGATCTACGTCAACATGCTCACCTGGCCTGTTACATCGGTAGGCTGGATCGCTTCGCTTACCCAACAGGCCGCAGCTTCTCAAAAGCGCATCAACGAATTTTTGCGCATCGAGCCGGAAATTGTAAGTCCTGTGCAGGCGCCCGGCCCCTTGCAGGGCGATATCGTTTTTGATCAGGTTTCGTTTACTTACCCCGATACCGGCGTACAAGCCTTGCACAACCTGAGCTTTCATCTGAAGCCCGGGCAGAAAATGGCCATCATCGGGCGCACGGGTTCGGGTAAAACCACCATAGCCGACCTGCTGGCCCGCATGTACGACGTCAGCAGCGGCAGCATCCGCATTGACGGCAAAGACCTGCGCGAACACGACCTCGACAACCTGCGCGCCCGCATCGGCTATGTGCCCCAGGATGTGTTCCTCTTTAGCGATACGGTGGCCAATAACATCGCTTTTGGCAAGCCCAACGCCACACCCGAAGAAATAAGCGCTTTTGCAGGTTATGCTGCCGTTTATGACGACATTGTATCCCTGCCCGACGGCTTTGGGACCTTAGTGGGCGAGCGGGGCGTTACCCTGTCGGGCGGTCAGAAACAGCGGGTATCCATAGCCCGGGCCCTGATCAAAGAACCGGACATCGTTATCCTCGACGACTGCCTTTCGGCCGTGGATACCAACACCGAACGACAAATACTGGGCTACTTCAACGATGCCCTCAGCCATAAAACGGCTATTGTCATTACCCACCGCATCTACAGCTTATTGGCTTTCGATCACATCATCGTACTCGATCAGGGCGCAGTGGTAGAGTCGGGCTCGCATGAAACGCTGCTGGCCCTCAAGGGCTACTACGCCGATTTGTATGAGCGTCAGGTAGTGGAAGAAAGCGAGGAGACGGCAGGTTGAGGTTAGGGCTAAGGTTGAGATTCTTAACCTTAGCCTCAATCTCAACCTCAGCCCACGCCGCTGCGGAGCCGCGTGAGGGGGTGCAGCGGTATGGGGCTGAACCAAGGGAGGGTTTCCCGACCGCTGGGGTAGCCCCATAGTAGCGGAACACGTTTACCCGGCCGAGCATAGCGAGGACGCGGCGACCCCCGGCCCCTCAATGAAGCGCCCTTTGCCAAGGCATACGCCAACGGGGGCCGGGGGGCACGCCCCAGCCTCGGTTTTACATCCGGTAACTAATGCCGGCGGAGGCGATGGCAATACCGAAGCCAAGTTCTCCGAATACGCCTACCCGCCGGCCAAGTTTATAGTTGGCGCCTACAAAGGCGGTTACAAACATGCCGTTGCGGGCCTGAGCGCCCTTAGGCCTAAAGCTGGGCCCCCCGCGAGGCTCTACTACTTCGCCGGGCTCGCGAATTTCTTTTACATTGGAAATGCCATAGCCCAGCGTCATGCCGCCATAGGCTTCTAATTTTTGCCGGTAGGAAGAGTGAACCGCCAGGCGCAGGCCCAGCGAGGTAAAGTCGTTTTGGTATTCTGTGAATGTGTTGGGTTGCCCTACCGTAGCGCGCTTGGCGCTGCTGACACTGCGGCCGGCCATGAGCCCTATGCTAAAAGACGAATGCAGGCGGGCGCGTACTTCCACCAGATGGGGAGGTACGAGGGTCTGAACTTTGTCGCTGGCAAAAGTGGGGGTAAGCCCAACGCCTGCGCGAAATTCCCACTTTTGCAGGGGCATTCGCTTGTCGCCGCTGCCGGCAGAAGGCCTGGCTTCCTGCGCCAATAAAGGGAGAGAGAGCGCAAGAGAAAAGAGAAAAAGAGTAAAAGTTACAAGTCGTTTGGTCGGTTGTACGATACGCATGAGTTTTGGTTTTTTGAGGTAAAAAAGGATGTCCGTTCCGGTAAGGTCAATTGAGTGACCCCCAGACAAAAGTATGACTACGCCAGGGCCATGTACAGTGGCCATAACGTTGCGAAAACATAGCGCTTCACCCGGCTAAATTCCCCCTTGCCGGGATCGTCTGATCATTGTGTGAGTTGCCTTGCGCTTGTGAACACGGAGCGCGTCCATGCTAAAAATTCAGGGTTTGTTTTCTTTTTTACGGATACCAAATAGCAGGCCGGAAAAAGGTAAGGCGCTTTTAGGAGTTCATTAACAATTGGCTGTTATTTTCCCAAACGCAGATAAAGCAGAAAAGTAACAAGCCTTTCCTTAAAGACACAAAGTTTTGCAATGCCCCCTATGGAGGGGCTGAAAAAAATGGATGTTAAAGAATCATTTTGATAAGATTTACACACAATCATTTTTGTTATTTAAGCAAGAGTGGCTATCTTTGGTGCAGTCGTATCCTGTACCGTCGTATATCGCATTGAAATGATGAAGCATTGCCCCTTATGGTTAATAACATCCCTTTTACTATTGGCGGCCTGTATGGTTCAGGCATCGCCGGGTTATATGTTTCCGATTGTCGTTAAAGGAAAGGTAACCATCGACTACCCGCGGATGCTGGCGCGGCCCATAGAACTCAATGGGGAATGGATATTTTACAAAGATAAGCTGCTTACGCCTGCCGACCTAAGCAGCCCCGCTTCGCTGCCCGAACCGGGCTACATACAGGTGCCGGTTATATGGAACCGACAGTCGGATTCGCGCACGGGCGAGCCCCTGTCTTCACAGGGATATGGTACTTACTACCTTCAGGTTACTTTCAACGACTGGCACAAAGGGCCGCTGGCATTGCGTATGCCCGATGTGTTTAGCGCTTATCGCCTTTGGGTAAATGGCCGGGAGGTAGCCCGTAACGGAACGCCGGGCGTAAGCAGGCAATCCAGCAGGCCTTACTGGCTTCCTGCGGTCAAGGTAGTTCAATCAGAGCGGGATACGCTGGAACTCGTATTGCAGGTATCTAATTTTCACCATGTAAAAGGAGGGATAGGCGAGCCCTTAGCCTTGGGTAACCCCGAAATGCTGTTGGCTTTGAAAACCCGCGACGAAGCCTTGGCGTTTACGCTTTTTGGCAGTTTCGTGGTATGCGGACTGCTGCTGTTGGGGGTGTTTTTTGCGGGTAAGCGGCAGGACCTGGCCGCCTTTTGGTTTGCCATCTTCTGTCTGGTACACAGCTACTACCTCATTGGGGCCGAAGATTACCCCCTACATGGGCTGGCTGGCTGGTTGCCGTGGTTTGTCTCCATACGGTTGGAGTACCTTTCGGCTTATCTCAGCGTGGCCTTATTTTGGTTGTTTATGTACCACATGCTGCCGGCCTATCAGAGCAAAGGCATTACCCGTGTGGCTGTGGCTGTACTGTTGTTGCTGGCCACTACCGTAGTGGTATTGCCCTCGCGATGGTTTACGGCTTTTATGCCCCTATGGCTGGCGGTAAGCTTCCTGAGCATCATTTATGGCAAATGGGTCATGGCCAACGCGCTCTGGCACAAGGGCGTAAAAATGATTTTTCCGGCCCTCTCCCTGACTTCGCTGATGATTATGTTTGTATCGGCGCTGGGCGATGCGTCCGGGTGGTGGGTAGATAGTTCTTTTGTGGTTATGCTGTTGTACTTGGGCTTCCTCATCTTTCAGGGCATCCATTTTATTAGAGAGTTTGCCAGTTCCTTCAACTTTATGGCCCAGGAAGCCGAGGCGGGCAATCGCGCTAAATCGGAGTTTTTGGCGCGCATGAGCCACGAATTGCGCACCCCCATGAACGGGGTCATCGGCATGACGGGCGTACTGGCCCGCACCAATCTCAGCGACGAACAACGCCGGTATGTGGAAACCATTCGCGCCAGTGGCGAAAACCTAATCAGTGTCATCAATGACGTCCTCGACTGGTCAAAGGTTGAGGCCGATCGCATAGAGCTGGAAGAACATCCGTTCTCTCCTGGCGAGGTGCTGCGTGAAGTGACAGACCTCTTGCGCTCAAGAGCGGCCGAAAAAGGACTATACCTTTATCTTCAATTGGAGTCGAACCTGCCGCCCGACGTCATCGGCGATTCGGTGCGTTTGCGCCAAATACTGCTCAATCTGGTAGGCAATGCCATCAAGTTTACCCATGAGGGCGGGGTTGTGCTGAGCGTGCGCCAGGAGCATGCAGACGTCAACGAAGTTCACATCGCCTTTCAAGTGAGAGACACGGGCATTGGTATATCTTCCACGCAGCAAAAACGCCTGTTTCAGCCCTTTGCTCAGGCCGATTCCAGCGTTTTTCGAGAATATGGCGGCACAGGGTTGGGTTTATCTATTTCCAATCGGCTGGCCCTGCTTATGGGCGGCAGCATCAATATAGAAAGCGAACGCGGCTTGGGGTCTACCTTTATTGTACGCCTGCCTTTCCGACTTGACGGAGGCTCAACGTCTTTTGCCGACGCCTCGGCCATACGCAAAGAAGCGCCAGACGCCGAATGGTTGGCGCGTGTGCACCCCCTTCAGGTGCTGGTCGTGGAAGATAATCGCATCAACCTCCAACTGCTGCAAACCATACTTCGTTTGCAAGGCTACGAACCCCGTCTGGCCGTCAACGGCTTAGAAGCGGTAAAGGCCTGCCAGGAGCAACATTTCGACCTCATTTTTATGGATGTTCAAATGCCGGAGATGGATGGCTTGGAAGCTACCCGATCCATTCGGGCGTATGCAACACAAAACAACCTGCCCCAGCCCCGCATCATAGCCATGACGGCTATGGCCATGGCCGGCGACAAAGACGTCTGCCTCAACAGCGGCATGGATGATTATGTGGCCAAACCCATAACCCCCCAGATGATAGAAACCATCATCGTGCGCTGGGGAAGGATTATTCAGCCAATAACGTCATGACAGATAGCCTGAAAACGCGACTGGCACCCACGCCCAGCGGCCTGCTACACCCGGGCAACGGGCTTTCTTTTGTATTTACCTGGGTGCTCGCCCGCGCGGCCCGGGGGCGCATATTGTTGCGCATCGACGACCTCGACGAGGGCCGCCGCCGCGAAGAATATGTGGAAGACATCTTCTATACCCTTGAGTGGCTGGGCATCGACTACGATGAAGGCCCTTCCGGGCCGGAAGATTTTTTCAGCCGATGGTCGCAGCATCGTCGGCTCGATCTTTATCATCAGGCGCTGGCCCGTCTTGCCGATGCCCGCAAATGCTATGCCTGCGTCTGTTCGCGCGCCGATGTAGCGCGGCTGGCCGGGCCCGGGGGGCTATATCCGGGTACCTGTCGGGAGGCGGGCCTCCCGCTCGACCATCCTGAAACTGCCTGGCGAATGCGCATGCCCAAAGGCGGCGCCGAACTGAGCTGCGCCACCTGGGGTGGGGGAGAGCTGCTCCTGGATGCCGCCCAAATGGGCGATTTTATCGTGAAACAAAAAAATGGCCTTCCGGCTTATCAGGTTGCCTCCGTAGTTGATGATTTGTACTTCGGGGTCAATGCCATTGTGCGCGGCATCGACCTGCTGCCTTCAACGGCCGCCCAGCTTTTTTTGGCCCGCCAACTGGGGCTGGCCGACTTTGACCACATACGCTTTGTGCACCACGGGCTGCTAACGGAGGCGAACGGGGAAAAAATGTCAAAATCCAAAGGCGCCGGCTCGCTCCGCGCCTGGCGGGAGGCCGGCCGGTCGCCCGCCGTCTTATACCGGCAGGCAGGCGCCTGGTTGGGCGCGCCGCCCGATGTCTCCAATGAGGTAGAAGAGCTCGTCGGTTGGCTGCAACAGGCTGCTCGGGGTCGCGCTCAAGACCTGAATTTGGGTCGCTAGCCTTCCTATAGTTCTCCAAGTCAGGATGAGTGAAAAATGGACGCCGCTATTTTTTCGGCTGGCCAGGCAAAAAACGTAGACATAGCCTAAGCTATGGCGAGGCTTTTTAACGCCGTCAGACGGAAAAAGAGCAAGTCAAGATTCACAAATCTTGGCTTGGAGAACTATATTTGCCTCAGCCGACTTCTTGACGCTCCTTTGACGCGCCATTGCGCCCTACCAATCCGCCTTATGGCTTATCTTCGCTGCTTCAATTGTGCAATACCATTATGGAGTTTATCAACAGGATACCTCGCCGGCAGTCGGCGGCGCTTTTTGAAGAAGCCAAGACATATTTTCCAGGAGGCGTTAATTCGCCCGTGCGTGCCTTTAAATCGGTGAGCGGGCCGCCCCTCTTCATCCGCAAAGGCGACGGATGCCGCATAACCGATGAAGACGACAATACCTTCATCGACTTTTGTTGCTCGTGGGGGCCGCTGATCCACGGCCACAACAATGCCCACATCCGGGAGCGCGTGGTGGAAACCGTGGCTTCGGGTACCAGTTTTGGCGCACCTACCCGCTTAGGTACCCGGTTGGGCAAACTCATCCTTGAGAACCACCCTTACATCGAGATGATGCGCTTTGTGAGCTCCGGCACCGAGGCCGTTATGTCGGCCATTCGCCTGGCCCGGGGCGTTACGGGGCGCAGCAAGATCATCAAATTTGAAGGCTGCTACCACGGCCATGTCGATAGTCTGCTGGTGAAGGCCGGCTCGGGTTTGGTCACCTTTGGATCCAGCTCTTCGGCCGGCGTGCCCGAGGCTTTCGTCAAAGAAACCCTGGTGCTGCCTCTCGGCGATCCCGATGCCCTTGAGGCGGCTTTACAAGAGTGGGGCCATGACGTAGCCTGCATCATCGTTGAGCCCATTCCCGCCAACAACGGCCTGCTGCTTCAGGATGCCTCCTTCCTGCGCTGCCTGCGCCTGAAAGCTTATAAATACGGCGTATTGCTTATCTTCGACGAGGTTATCTCCGGCTTTAGGGTAGGGTTTACGGGGGCTGCCGGTTATTACGACATCCAACCCGACATCATCACTTTTGGCAAAATCATTGGCGGCGGCTTCCCCGTAGGCGCCTACGCCGCCAGCCGCGAAATTATGAAGCACATTGCCCCCGATGGGCCGGTATACCAGGCAGGCACGCTTTCGGCCAACCCTGTGGCGATGGCCGCGGGCTTTGCCGCCCTCGAACAATGCCTTGAAGCCGGGTTTTACGAACGCTTAGAAGCCAATACCACCCGCCTTACCGCCGCAGTGCTCGACCATTGCTCGCGCAAGGGATACGAACTGACCATTCCTCAGTTGGGCTCCATCTTCTGGATAGCCTTCACCAGCGAGCGCATCGTGCGGGCCGACCAGATCGACCCCCGTTCTATGGAAAAATTCAAAGTGTTGCACCACGAACTCCTCCAGCGGGGCGTATACCTGGGGCCTTCCGGTTATGAAGTGGGCTTTATAAGCGCCGCTCATACCGAAGCCGACATTGATGAAGCCGCCGGGCATTTTTGCGACGCCCTCGATGTAGTCTTCGCCTGATGCAGTATTGGTCTCATATCGGGCCTTGCATTCCGGCCTTGTATAGTTCTCCGGGTTAAGATTTATAGTTCTTGGCTTGGAGAACTTATAATTCTATCAATTTCCAGCGACCCCGCCGAAACAGCACAATGGCCAATAGCGCCATAGCGCTTTCGCTGAGCACTACCGCCGTGGTTACGCCGGCTACGCCCCAGCCTAAGTGCGCCCCCAACAGGTAGCCCAATGGGATTTCCATGACCCAAAAACACAGCAGGTTGATGTAGGTGGGCGTACGGGTGTCGCCGGCTCCGTTGAAGGCCTGCACACATACCATGCCGTAGCCATAGAAAGAATAGCCGATGGCAAAAATGTATAAGGCCGTCACGCCGGCCTCTACCACCGGCGCCTCCTGGCTGAATACGCTGATCATAAAAGGCGCAAGAAGCAGGTATAGCGCCGTCATAACCAGCATGTAATACAGCGTGAATCTGGCGGCCCGCCATACGCTCTGTTCTGCCCGTTCGGGCTGGTGGGCGCCTAAGTTTTGCCCTACCAGCGTAGCCGTGGCATTCGACAGGCCCCATGCCGGCAGCAGGGTGAAAATGATGAGCCGTATCGCAATGGTGTAGCCGGCCACTGCATCGTCGCCAAAGCCCGCATTGATGCGCATAAGGAAAATCCAGCTCGCCGAAGCAATTACATACTGCGTGGCCCCGGTAAAGGCAATGTTACTCAGTTTTTTAATGACGCTCCAGTCGGGCCGCCAGTCGCCCAGGCGAAGGTTGATCTTCGAGCGGCCGCTGGTGAGGATATAAAGCTGGTAAGCCACGCCCGTGCCCCGCCCTATGGTGGTGGCAATGGCGGCGCCCTCTACGCCCATAGCCGGAATGGGCCCCAACCCAAAGATAAAGATGGGATCGAGCACAATGTTGATGCCGTTGGCTATCCACAGGGCCCGCATGGCGTAGTTGGCGTCGCCGGCGCCCCGGAAGATACCATTGAGCAAAAACAGCAGCATAATTACGATGTTGCTGCCAAATACAATGCGCGGATAACCAGCCCCGGCAGCCACCAGCTCTTCGCTGCCGCCCATCATGCGCAGTATGTCTTCGGCCATTATCCAGCCTGCAACGCCAATAACTACGCTAACGACTATAGAAAGGTAAATGGCCTGCTTGGCTGCCCGAGAGGCCGCCGCCTGATCCCCCTCGCCTATGTAGCGCGAAATCATGGCCACAGGCGCCGTACTTATGCCTATGCCTACGGCATATACCAGCGTTACAATCGTTTCGGTGAGGCCCACCGTAGCCACGGCGCCGGCGCTGATCTGGGCAACAAAGTAGGCGTCTACCAACGCAAACAACGATTCCATGACCATCTCCAGCACCATCGGAATACTCAGCAGCACAATGGCTTTGTCTATGCTGCCGGTGGTGTAGCTGCGCTCCTCTCCACTATTGAGCGCTTCTTTGATGAGTTGCCAAAGTCTTTTTATCTTCATAAGTCGGGTGAATACGGATTAAAGCCAGCCAAAATAGGCGGCTTCAGGGCAGGTTTTCGGGGGAATACCGGCCTAAAGCGCCCCAAAATAAGGGCTTTTGCGGCCGAGTTTGCAGCGTCGTTTCCCTCAACGCCTTCCGCAGGCTTTTAGTTCCTGCCGGAAGCGCTATCTGAGAGGCGCACAAAATTAGTATTTTGTTTTTTATTTACGATATTTATTTTTTTTGTTTTTATGGCGCATCCCCGCCCGCCTTTAAGTAAAGTGCTGGATTAGAGAGGTATGCAGGCGGGCGGGGTCGCTACGGTCGGTCGTGCCCGCCTGCGCGGGCAGCCCCGCCCGCCTGCGTCAGGGCGGGTCCGGGCTCCCTCCCATCGCTTGCGCAGCCGATTGCTCCGGGTTGTGGCCGTGCCCAAACCTATAAATGATGAAAAGTGCGGCACGGATTTTGTTAAAATTGAAAATTGTGGAAAACTTTTTCGCGGCTTTGATTTTGAGAGATTTTTATTTTTAAATAATTGATAATCAGATTTTTAAAATACTATTTTACACCTTTGTCTTTGGATTTTGGATACAAAAAATTGGTCTTTTGAGAAAAAAAACAGCATTAATTGGGTGAAAATACGAAACGGCTGTATATCTTTGCCCTAATCCTACCATGAACATTAGAATGTAAAGAGCTGATTATCAGCTTAAACAAAATTGAAATCTCCAAAGATAGCCCAGTAAAAGCACCCCAGTAGAACCGTAATAAAAATCAGGTTTTATGTCGTCAGACTATTGTAGGAGACTGAGAACACTCACTCACATTTTCGTTTTGGTAAGCCTGCTTGTGCCGGCTGTGGCTGCTGCAAATGGCGGTAGCGATTCCACGAATGTGAACTTGAACAACAACTTGCTTCAGGCCAAGGAAATTGCCCTGAGAAGCTTTCTGGTAGAGAAAGCCAAGCAATACCAGGGATTGTCGTATCGCTACGGCGGGGTTAGCCCCAAAACCGGCTTTGATTGCTCTGGTTTTACGTCGTTTGTGATGAAGCAATTCAACATCCTGCTCGACCATTCTTCCCGGTCGCAGGGTTCTTCCGGCGAGCGCACATCTTTAGAGGAGTGCCAGTCAGGCGATCTTATCGTCTTTCGCCGATCTTCCCGCAGCGGTATTTCCCATGTAGCTATGGTGGTTTCCAACGGCCCCGACGGGTTGTTCATAATCCATAGTTGCTCGCGGGGTATCCTGATCGAAAACCTCTACGAGTCGAAGTACTGGAGGCCCAAGGTGTATATGGTGCGCGATGTAGTATCGGGCGCTGTTACCCAGGCCGTTATTCCCGACAACCTCTTCGACGAAATAGCGCTGCCCGAAGGCTTGGCCAAAGGCGAAGGAGCATTGGAGCAGGAGCTTTCGGAAGAAGATCGCTCTGTATTGACTGCCCTTGGGCGCCAGTTGCCCTTTATGGTGGCAGCGCGTTAGAACAACACTTGATGATATCAACTCAGGGCGTCACCATAAGGGCGCCCTTTGTTGTTTGGGGGGTGTTGCCGCCGGCCGATCGGTTAGCGCATCGTGGCGCATAGGGCTGTCAGCCCCCGGCGGGTGAATATTGGAGCCGCGTGAGGGGGGGCAGTTTTCACCCGGCCGAGCACAGCGAGGACGTTTACCCGACCGAGTGTAACGAGGGCGTGGCGGTTTACCCGGCTGAGGCACGAAGATTTTCACCCGACCGAGCAGAGCGAGGGCACGGAAGCCGACTAGCGTAGCGACGGCGGACGTTTACCCGACCGAGTGCAACGAGGGCGTGGCGGCGACCCCCGGCCCCTTAGCAAATGGTCTCTTCGCCAGGGCATAGCGCCCAAGGGGCCGGGGGGCACGCCCTAATTCTCAACCTCAGTCTCAACCTCAACCTAATTCTCAACCTCAGTCTCAACCTCAACCTCATAGTCATGCGCAACGACCATTTTTTCTTTAGGGTAAGTTCTCGGAAATATGCTTCCTGCCTGATGGCGATAGGAGCGTTTTTGTTGTGGAGCCTTCCGGCGGCGGGCCAGTTTAAGCGATCTTTTGCGATAGAGGACTTTGACCATTGGAACAGCATTGAGTCGACGACCTTGTCGGCCGACGGCCGCTGGATATCGTATGTGTTGCGCCCCGACCAGGGCGACCCCGTGCTGGTGTTGCGGAACAACGGCAGCGGGCAGGAGCGGCGCTTTGAGCGGGCTGATGCGCTGAGTTTTTCGGCCGATGGGGCCTATGCGGTGTTTCGCATACACCCGGCCCGCGACAGCATAAATGCCATGCGCCGCCGCAAGGTAGATAAAGCTAAGCTGCCCTTAGACACCCTGGCGATACTGGCGCTGCCGGCCAATGGCGCTCCGCCTGCCGAGCCCGAGCGCATACCGCAGTTGAAAAACTACCAACTGCCGGCCAAGTGGAGCGGCTGGCTGGCGTATGGCATTAAAACGCCCCTGCCCGACAGCCTGACCAAGCGGCTGGATAAGGAAAGCTACCGGCTGGTGCTGCGCCGCTTAGGCAGCGCCGACAGTTTGTACATAGATGGTGTAAAAGCCTATGCCCATGCCGAGGAGGGGGCTGCCTTTCTGGTGCACAGCGCCGGCAGGGATACCCTCATCAGGCCTGGTATGTACTACTTTGACGCCGGCCGGGGCCGCTTGGATACGCTGCTAACGGGCAAAGGCGACTACCGCTCGATGGCCCTTAGCCGTGATGGCAGCCGGGTAGCCTTTGTGGCCGACCGGGATACGACCAAGGCGCGCATCCGGCCTTTTGTGTTGCATGGCTGGCAGCGCGGCGACCGCGCGCCAACCCCCATTGCTCAGGCGGAAGGCCGCTGGCGGGTGAGCGAACATGCGGCTGTGACCTTCTCCTACGACCAGTCGAAACTCTATTTTGGGCGGGCATTGCCGCCCATCTTATCGGATACTACCTTGCTGGACGAAGAAGTAGTGCAGGTAGAGGTCTGGAATTACAACGCCCCCCGGTTGTATACCCAGGAGGAAGTGCGATTAGAGCGCGAGCGCAAGCGCGCCTATACCTGCGTGTGGCATTGGGATAAAAAAGCCATGACGCCCCTGCACGACGAGACGGCGCCCGAGCTGGCGACGGCCAACAGGGGCGATGGGAATTATGCGCTGGCTTATGACGAAACACCCTATCTGCCGGCCACCCAATGGGAGGGGAGCCCGGCCCGCAAAGACCTGTACGTGGTGAATGTGGCCACGGGCGAGCGCAGGAGCGTAGCGCGGGCCATGCATGGCAGTCCGCAGTGGTCGCCTGGCGGTAACTATGTATACTGGTACAGCCCATCGGATACGGCCTGGATGGCTTACGGCATAGCCGACGGCCAACTGCGCCAACTGACCAACAACTCACTGGAGGCCTTTTATGATGAAGAGAATGACGTGCCCGACTACCCCGACGCTTATGGCCTGGCGGGCTGGACGGAAGGGGACAAAGCCATGCTGGTATACGACCGCTTCGACTGGTGGCGCCTCGACCCTCAGGGCAAGACGCCGCCTCAGCGCCTGACCCGGGGCCGCGAGGCGCAGCGCCGCCTGCGCTATGTGCAAACAGACCCCGAGGCGCGCCACTTGCCCGCTAAAGGTAAAGTGTTGATACATAGCTTCAGCGAGCAGGACTACAACGAAGGTTATGCCTGGTTGCACCTGCCGGAAGGGCGGCTGGAAGAGTTGGTTTCAGGGCCCTATAGTTTTACGACCCAGGTGCGCAAGGCCCGCCATGCAGAGGCATACCTGTATACGCAGGAGAACTTTCAACAGTTTCCTAACCTGAGGTTCACTCCTGATTTCAGGACGACGACCATAGTGAGCGACGCCAACCCGCAACAGTCGCAGTATCTGTGGGGTAGCATTGAGCACTATACCTGGATCAGCCTCGACGGCAAGCCGCTCAAGGGGCTGTTGTTAAAACCCGAAGGCTTTGACCCCTCGCGGAAATACCCCATGATTGTGAATTTTTATGAGCGCAACTCGGAAACCATACACGACCACAGGCCGTTGTTTCCGCATCGGTCGCAGATCAATTATCCCTACTACCTGAGCAAGGGCTACGTGATCTTCAATCCCGATATACCGTACCGGGAGGGCTACCCGGGCGAGAGCGCTTACAATGCCGTTGTGGCGGGCGTAACAGCCCTCATTGGCGAAGGGTTCGTAGATCCGGCGCGCATTGGCATACAAGGGCATAGCTGGGGCGGATACCAGATTGCTTACCTGCTTACCCGCACTTCATTGTTCCGCTGCGCCGAGTCGGGGGCGCCGGTGGTGAATATGATTTCGGCTTATGGCGGCATCCGCTGGGAGTCGGGTTTGAGCCGGCAGTTTCAGTACGAACGCACACAAAGTCGTATCGGCGGCAGTTTGTGGGAATACCCCTTGCGCTTTCTGGAGAATTCTCCTATCTTCACTACCGATAAAGTGACTACTCCCGTGCTCATCCTGCACAACGATGCCGATGGCGCGGTGCCCTGGTATCAGGGGATCGAGTGGTTTACGGCTTTGCGCCGGTTGGGTAAGCCTGCCTGGCTGTTAAATTACAACGATGAGCCGCACTGGCCTGTAAAACGCCAAAACCGGATCGATTTTCAGCGTCGGATGAGCCAGTTTTTTGATCATTATCTCATGGATGGCCCGCTGCCCGAGTGGATGAAAACGGGGGTGAGCCCGATGGCTAAAGGAATTTTACAAGGATACTAAACCTATATTATGACATTCATCCCTCGCCTTGGGGCCATGCTTTGTGCGTTGGTCCCTGTTTCTCTGTGGGCCCAAACCCCAACGATCCAGGATTGCTTAGGCGCCATCCCCGTATGTCAGCCGGTGTATCAGGAGTTACAGTCGCCTGATGGCACGGGCAATTATCCCAATGAGATTGCACAAACATGCAATGATCAGGAAGATAATTCCATCTGGTATATCTTCACAGCCAACGCTGACGGTATGTTGGGCTTTCTCATTACGCCCAACGACCTCGACGACGACTACGACTGGGTGCTGTTTAACCTGACCAACGCCCGCTGTGAAGACATCCGAAACAACAGTGGATTGATAGTGAGTTGCAACGCTGCCGGCGGCGGAAGTTGCGACGGGCTTACGGGCGCTACGGGCGCCACCAATAGCAACAGTCAGGGGGCAGGGTGTAGTTTTGGCAACTCGCCCTTTAATGCGCTGATACCCATGCAGGAGGGGCAAACTTTCGCTTTGCTGGTAAACAACTGGACGGGCTCGCCCAATGGCTTTACCATCAATTTTGGGCTTTCTACGGGGCTGGGCATATTCGACGAAATGCCGCCGACGGTAAGCCTGTTGAACGCCCATCCGGAGAGCTGCGGCGAAAATAACATTCGTCTTACCTTTAGTGAATACATTGAATGTGCCAGTATTCACAACTTTGATTTTACCTTAGAAGGGCCGGGCGGGCCGTATACCCTTACGGCCAGCAGCCCCAACTGTCAGCAGTCGGCATCGCGTACCCGCGAAGTGAGGCTCAGCATCAATCCGCCCATACAATCGATGGGCACATTTACGCTGCACGTCAATCCGTTGAACAATACGAGCCTGCTCGACCTCTGCGACAATCAACTGCTGGATACCAGTATAGTTTTTGTGGTAGACGAACCCCTGGTTATTGAGCCCGAACTGGGGGCGGATACGAGCTTGGTTTGCCAGGGTGATACCCTGTGGTTGGATGCCAGCGCAGCCGGGAACAGGTTCTTGTGGGACAATGGCGATACTACAGCCTTAAGGCCCGTTACCAACGGAGGCGTATACCGGGTGACGGTTTCGGATGCCTGCGGCACGGGATCAGACAGCGTCAGGGTGGTGGTGCAGCAGACGCCCCCTGTGGTAGAATTGGGGCCTAACCAGATTTTATGCCCCGGCGAAACCATCACGCTGGACGCTTCCAATGAGCTGTCTACTTACTTATGGCAGGATGGCAATACGGCGCCTGCCCGGCAGATCAGCGGCATAGGCGGATGGTTTAGGGTGGCGGCTACCAATGCCTGCGGCACTACGCTGGATAGTATGCAGATTACTTATGTGCCGCCGTTGCAACTGAGCCTCGACCCCGAGCTGGTGGCCTGTGCCGGGGATTCAATTTATTTGAATTTTACGAGCCCGATGGCAGTATACCAATGGGAAAACGGCCTGACTACACCTGACCGCCATTTGATTATGGACGGCGCCTACCGGATTACCGTTACTACGCCCTGCGAGCAGTGGACGGGGGCTACGCAAGCCATTTTTATTGTAGATCCCCAGTTGGAATTGGGCGAAGATCGCACGCTTTGCTTTGGAGACACATTGCTATTGGATGCAAACATTCCGGGGGCAGCGTATTTGTGGCAGGATGGGAGCACGTCGGCAACTCAGGTAGTGCGGACTCCCGGTCAGTATCGGGTGCGCGTAATCACGGCTTGTAATGAGCTCAATGACGATATTGATATTGAGTACATTGCGCCCATTGGAACGGAACTGGGGCGGGATACCTTCCTGTGCGAAAAGGATGTGCTTTTTTTAAATGCAAATGCCGGCGTTCCCGCCACCTATCTCTGGGACGATGGCTCTACAGACCCCGTGAGGCGGGTACAGGGGCCGGGTGTATATTGGGTAGAAGTGGCATCGCTTTGCCAAACCATTCGGGATAGTTTAGTGGCTACTTTATGCGAACAGTGCGAAGTATTCACGCCTAACGCATTCAGCCCCAATGACGATGGCGTCAACGACGGCTGGCGTCCTTACAGCGATTGTGTGCTGGAAGATTACCACCTGCGGATATACGATCGCTGGGGCGGGCTGTTTTACGATGCAGATAAAGTAGATAGCGACTGGAAGGGGCGCGTTGAGGGCAGAGAGGCGCCTGTGGGGGTATACGTCTTTTTGCTGGAGTATACCGTCGTAGAGGATGGCTATGCCAGAAAGGTATCTAAACGAGGAACGCTGACTTTGGTCAGGTAAATTACCCGGAATGGGTCGCAAGCAAGCCCTTACAACGACAATCGCCGGACAGCTCTCACTGTCCGGCGATTGTCGTTTGAGGATGGCGGTATGCTTTTTTAGTGGGCGTGGGCCAGAAAATACCGACCTGCGTCTGCTACGGTTTCAATGGCGTCAACTTCTTCGTGGGTGAGGTAGAGGTTGAAGCGGCTTTCCAGCTCGGCAATGAGCAGGGTCATGTCGACGGAGTCGAGCATGAGATCATCGCGGAACCGGGTATAAGGGCGAATGTGGTTGGGCGCTACATTGAGTCGCCAGCTGATCATGCCAATGAGTTGATCCTCAATGGGGAGATTGATTTTGGCCGTCGGGGTGATCATGAGTATTGTTTTATGAGCAAATTGCTATACAAACGTACATCCCCCCCGTATAGTTGCCTGGCGTTAAAAAAAAGTACAGTGTTAATTAGGGCATTAATCGGGGAGTTGATCGCGCAGTTCGGGGAATTTCCAGGCTAACCACAGCATGATTTCAGCAGCGCCATGGAGGGTAATTGTTGAATGTTTTTGATATAGCGCTAAGGCTTCTTTGAAAAGATCTTTGTAGTAAGTTTCATCGGCTTTGAAGGCAGGGTTTTTTTGGATTTGCTGGTCAATGCTGCGCAGGCGCTTTACCATGATATCGATAAAGCTCAATTGAATCTCTCTGGGAGAGCCCGACTCAACTACGTCGGCTTTATGATTCGGTAATACCTTCGTTTGCCGGAGGACTTGGAGGCGTCTTTTTTTATTAGAACAACCTATTCTGTAGGCGGCCGGAAGTTGCGCTGGAAGCTCGACCAAGGGGTGGTTTTGTAGTGGTTTTCGCCAAAGTAGATGAGCACCTGCTCCATTTGCTCTATCGTTCGGGGGCCGGATATGGCCTGGATGACAACGCCATTTTCATCGAGAAAAACTAAGCTTGGGAAGCTCAACCTGCCATTGAGCCATTTGGCGGCTAATTGGTGGTAGCTCACGCGGCCGTCTTTGACGTAGTTATACGTTTCGCCTCTGTAGGTTTGAGGCTCGCGGCTTTCGCCATTAAATTTGACGGCGGCGAAGTGGCGGTTAATCAGTCGGCTTACTTCTGCATTTTGGTAAACTTCATCTTCCATGCGCTTGCACCATGCGCACCAGTTGGTATACAGGTAGATCATGGTTTTTTGCTGTCGGGCGCCTGTATCATCCCGATTTGCCCATTCCTTCCATTCGATACCATCAACGTTAGCGGTATTGTTCTGGGCTTGTGCCAGTGTGGCTATGCCCAACCCGAGCATCAGCAATATGCTGCCTTTTTTCATGTTTATTCGTTTTCTCATGGCTGTTAATCCATTGCAAAGTTAGTAAGCTACTAACAATTTTTTGTACCCGGCTATGGTCTCAGATGCCGGGTTTAATAAACCTTTAACAATCGGGGGGCATAGCAAATGCGGCGAGGGTGGCCGGATTGAAAAAAGTATCTGCCCGATCGTCTGCCATCCAGATGGTTGATTGAGGCGCTAATGCCGGCGACGGAGCGGGTAAACCATCGCCTAATTGAACGGGTGCGGTCAGTATTCGGGCTTCATCCCAGAGGCCGGCGTCGATGAAGGCGCGCAGCACGGTGGCTCCGCCCTCTACGGTCAGGTGGCCGATTTTTTCCGAGGCCAACTGTTGTAATAACCGGAGTAACCATTGTTCGGGGGTATAGTCTACGGCGCTCACGCGCACATGGGCGGGCAGGTTGCGGTTGGCAGCGTGCTGATTGGTGAACAACCATGTAGGCGCCTGCTGGTCAAAAACGGCCAAATGAGCGGGCAGCAGTTGGTGGCGCTCCAGCACAATGCGCAAGGGCGATCGGCCCGGATAATAGCGGCTGGTGAGGGAGGGGTTATCGGCCATAGCCGTCCCGGCTCCGATCAGGATGGCGTCGGTTTGGGTGCGCCAGCGGTGCGTTAATCTTCGGGTATATCCATTGGTGAGCCAGTAGGGAGTGTTGTGAACAGGCGCCATAAAGCCATCTAAACTACGCGCATATTTCAGTAAAACATAAGGTCGGTTGAAAGCGGCGAAGACCTGCCGCGGCAAGGATAGCGCTAAGCCTTCGGCAGGCAGCAATCCGCATTTAACCGCTATGCCGGCATCGCGCAGCAACTGAACGCCCTGCCCATAGACGGCGGGGGTATGGTCGAGTTGGGAGATGACGACACGAGGAATGCGATGGGCTAAAATGAGGCTGGTGCAGGGCGGGGTTTTGCCATAGATGCAGCAGGGTTCGAGGGACACGTAGAGCGTACTCTGTGAAATAAGCGGCTGGTCGGCTACGGCGACGCTGTTGACGGCCATGACTTCGGCATGGGGGCCGCCATAATAGGCGTGGTAGCCTTCGCCGATGATTCGGCCCTGGTATACGAGTACTGCGCCTACGGCGGGGTTGGGCGATACGCGGCCTATGCCCAAGCGGGCCAGCTCGAAACAGCGCCGCATGAAGGCTTGGTCCTGTATGGTAAACGGTTCATTCATTGTTTGGTATGGAGATTATGGACAATGAATATTTTGATAAAGAGAATAAAAGTTAACTTTTCGGGCAGGTTGCGATCAGGGGTTGGCGCCCGCGCAAGCGATGCGCAGCAGGGCCGACGCAGGAGGCAGCCCGCAGGGCCGAGCGAATAGCGAGCTGCGTAGCGTAGCGACCCCGACCCCAAGGGAGGGGATGCGCCCTGACAAAGCCTAAAAATGCCGCGGCATTGGAGCTATTTGACCGCCCTGATCATTTCCCGTTTGCCTGGAGGGCCGGGCAGGCTTTCTACCTTCAGGCCCAGCGCTTTGAAGTGGCGTTTTACTTCGCCTTTAGCGCAGTAAGTGACGAGTATTCCGCCGGGTTTGAGGGCGGCGCAGACAATGCTCAGCGCGTCGAGGGTCCAGAGTTCGGGTTGCGCGCCGGGCGCGAAGGCATCGTAAAAGACGAGATCGAACAAGGGTTCAAAAGACTGGTCTTGCAGTTGAGCATGGCGCTTGGCGAGCGTAAAAAGGGGCGTTATGGCCACCTCTTCTTCCCAGGGACAGTTGTGCATATACCGGAATGAATCGGCCAGTGTGGGGTCATCTGACAGTTGAGCCGGGTAGTTTAAAGCTGCCGCCTGCTCCGGGGAGATGGGGCTGGCTTCTATGGTTTCGTAGCGCCCTACGCGAAAACCCTGCTGTTGGGTTTCGTGCAAGGTAAGCAGGGCGTTCAGGCCGGTGCCAAAGCCCATTTCAAGGATGGACAGCTCTTTGCGCGCCAGTAGCAGCGGATACAAACCTGCCTGGATAAAGACGTGCATACTTTCCTGAATGGCGCCATATTTAGAGTGATAGCTCACGCCATAGGTTTGAGATAAGAGGGAATGAGATCCATCCTGGGTTTCAAAAAGCTCTACTGCGTGCATATATCAAAGATCAGGAGTGGAGGGCAGCAAGCGCCTCTTTCAGTTCTGGAACGGAGATATCCAAGTGAGATGCATCGTATATGCACTCGCCCTGCCAGATGAGCAGCGCCTGGGGCGATTCGTGGTAGACGGAGAATTTTTCAGCAATATAATTGGACACCTGCCGGAAGGCAATGAGGTCTAAATAGTAAGGCTGAATTTCGTCGGCCCCAAAATCCCAGCTATGCTCTAAGCGCATTTTAGCCATAGCGCTGATAGAGCAACGGGTGCTGTGTTTAAAAATGAGGTAGGGGGTTTGTGAAGACAAACCTACAATCTCGTCAACCGTTTGGGTATCGACGAGTTCTTTCCATGTTATCATTGACGAGCTGTTAAAACAAAGCAGTAATAACCGCTTTAACAACGCCGATGAAGAAATCGTTCAAGCTGAAGTTGGAAGGACATCCTACGCCGCGGTTGCAGCCGGAAGCGAAAACGAGGGTTGCGATGGCGGCCACTACGGGCAGTGCACGATTGAAGAAAGAAACTTTCATGGAGTTTAATTTAGCTAAAAGTTCACAGGACATTTCCAGAACCAACGGCCGGGGCCATTGGTTTATTTTCCTAAGCGGCTGCAAAATTAGCAATAATGCCTGTTAGTATATACACCCTTGTTGCAAAATCTGTTGCGATCTGAATCACAATTGTTACCTTTGCGCCGCCGAACACGGTTTCGATTACAAAAAACCACTGCCAATGGCCAAAATACTTACGTTGCGCGATGCGCTCCGCGAGGCGATGTCGGAAGAAATGCGCCGCGACGAAACGGTTTTTCTGATGGGCGAAGAGGTAGCCGAGTACAACGGCGCCTACAAAGTGAGCAAAGGGATGCTGGACGAGTTTGGGCCCAAACGCGTCATTGATACGCCTATTGCAGAGCTGGGTTTCGCCGGTATAGGCGTAGGCGCCGCCATGAACGGCCTGCGCCCGATCGTAGAGTTCATGACGTGGAATTTTGCCGTTTTGGCCTTCGATCAGATTGTGAACAACGCGGCTAAAACGCTGGCGCAGTCGGCAGGGCAGTTTAAATGCCCTATCGTTTTCCGCGGCCCCTCCGGCGCTGCGGGCCAATTGGCGCAACAGCACTCTCAGACCTTTGAGAGCTGGCTGGCCAATACGCCGGGTTTGAAGGTGGTATCCTGCGTTGACCCCGCCGATGCCAAAGGCCTGTTGAAGTCGGCCATCCGGGATGAAGATCCGGTTTGCGTGATGGAGTCGGAGCAGATGTACGGCCATGAGGGCGAGGTACCAGAAGGCGAATACTTAGTGCCGATAGGCGTAGCTGCGGTGCGCCGCGAAGGTACCGACGTTACGTTGGTTACTTTTAATAAAATGATTTTCCCTACGCTGGAAGCGGCGGCTGAGTTGGCGAAAGAGGGTATTAGCGCCGAGGTCATCGACCTGCGCACCATTCGCCCGCTGGACTACGAGACGATCATCCGGTCGGTGAAAAAAACCAATCGGATAGTGGTTATCGACGAGTCGTGGCCATTTGCGTCGGTTTCGTCGGAGATCGCTTATGCCGTTCAGCGTCTGGCATTTGATTATATGGACGCGCCGGTGATCCGGGTAAATGGCGCCGATGTGTCTATGCCTTATGCGCCGACCTTGGTAGACGCTTACCTGCCCAATGCCGCCAAGATCATCAAAGCGGTTAAGGAGGTGATGTATATGAAAGCATGATATTGGCCGGCATCGGTTGGCTGCCTGCCTTGTCGGGCGCTCAATGGGGTTGGCTGATGCTATGCGGGCTGCTCATCGGAGCGGCCAAAGGAGGTATAAAAGGAGTAGGCTTGGTGGTAGTGCCGCTGATGGCGGCTGCATTTGGCGGAAAAGCCTCTACGGGAATTGTCTTACCCATGTTGCTGATGGCCGATGTATTTGCTGTAAGGCACTACCACGCCCACGCCCGTTGGTCGTATGTGATTGCTTTGTTGCCCGCAGCCTTGTTGGGCATTGGCGTAGGCATGTGGATTGGCCGTCAGGCCGATGACCGATTGTTCGACATTTTTTTGGTTGGGGTTGTTTTATTCGGACTGACGCTCATGGTGGCTCAGGAATGGCGGCCGCTGCCGCCCCGTATTACCGAGAGTAGACCTTTCTCTTTGTTTTTTGGCTTTTTGGGTGGGTTGAGTACCATGATTGGCAATGCGGCAGGGCCTGTCATGTCGGTATATTTGCTCACTACGCGCCTGCCTAAAGACGCCTTTATTGCCACGGGCGCCTGGTTTTACTTTATCGTCAACTTGGTGAAGCTGCCGCTTCAACACTTTATATGGCATAACATCACGCCCGACAGCCTGCTGATGAATCTGTTTTCGCTGCCGGCCATAGCCCTGGGTATCTGGCTGGGGGTGAGGGTAGTAGCCTGGTTGCCGGAGCGCGGCTTTCGCTATTTTGTGATTGTAATGACCTTTTTGATTTCCATCAAGATGTTAACAGGCCTTTGATGCGTGTGATGGCTTCCTCGGTATGGTCAAAAATTTCATTGGCTTCTTCTAATCTGTCGGGCCCCTGAGAGGTGGCTACACCCAGCACATACATGCCTGCGCGGCGTGCTGCGGCTACGCCGGCCGGAGAATCTTCGACGGCTACGCAGGCCTGGGGGGCTATGCTCAGGCGCTCGGCAGCCAACAGATATACGTCGGGGGCGGGTTTGAGGCGGGCTACATCATCAGCGGTGACGATGGCCCGGAGGTACTCGGCAAGGCCTGTGGCTAAAAAAACCTGATCGACATCGGCGCGAGAGCTATTGGTGGCCAACGCTACCGGCGTCTGGTTTTCGGCAAAATACATGAGCCCCTCCTTCACGCCCCGGAAGGGGTGCAGCGTGCTGAGGGCGAGCTGGTGGTAGAGTTCCTGCTTCTGCTGCCGGAGGGTTTCGAGGGGAATATTGAGCTGATATTCCCGCATGACGCTCTCCGCCAAATGTTTGTCGGACAGCCCCACCCACTGCCCAAACCAGTGATGGTCGAATTCGAGGCCGTGTTCAGCCAATACAGACAGCCAGGCGTCGGCATGTACGGGCTCCGAATCAACTAAGGTGCCATCAAGGTCGAAAACAACAGCTTGTATGCTGGGGGGCATGAGGAATATCTTTGATTGAGGCGGCGAAGATAGAAGATATAGTTCTCCAAGCCAAGATTTATGAATCTTGACTTGCCCTTTTTCCGCCTCTCGGCGTTAAAAAGCCTCGCCATAGCTTAGGCTATGGCTGCGGGTTTTGCCTTGCGAGCCGAAAAAATAGCGGCGTCAATTTTTCACTCATCTTAACTTGGAGAACTATAATTGCCGTGAAGCCTGTAACTTTGGCTCGAAAATACGTCTTGAAACCAGAAGAGATACCCACAATGAGGATAAAGAGCGTGCCGGGCTTATTGGCATTAACGCTTTTGGCAGCTTCCTGCAAAACGGCAAAACCAATAAGGCCTGTGGAAAGTTATGAGGAACGATTCGAGGATAAAACTTCTGTACTCCAACTGCCTGTAGAAATTGAGGTCGCCGAGTTGGAGCGCACCTTGAATGCTCAACTATCAGGGGTTGTATATGAAGACAACTCCTTTACCGATGGCGACGATATGACGCTTAGGGCTACCAAGCGCGATCTCATCCGCATTCAGTTGGATGGAATGACCCTGCGTTATAAAACGCCCCTTAACTTAGCCATTCGATACAATACAGGAGTAGGTAAGATTGACGCAGACGGGGCCATAGAGCTCGAATTCCGCACTGATCTTTCACTCAACACCAACTGGTCGTTGCAAACCGTCACTACGCTGGAAGGGTACCGCTGGCTCGAAACGCCCCGCCTGCGCTTAGGCGCCATCAGCATACCGGTGAGTACCATTGCCAACTACGTGCTGAAGCGCACCCAGGCTACCTTAGCCGCCGGCATAGATGAAGAAATTAAAGAGAGCTTCCAATTGGAGCGTTACATCGATCAGGCCTGGAGGATGATGTTCCAACCCTACGAGATGTCGGCTGAATATAAAGCCTGGCTTACCGTCAATCCTGTGCGCATGGGCATGACGCCCTTAGATACCCGCAACGGCCGCATCCGATCTACCGTGGTGGTAGAGGCGCGGCCCGACTTGGCCTTTGGCCCGCGTCCTTCCGTGGGCTTTGTGCCTGCCCTGCCGCCCTTCTCCTTCCAGGCATTGAATACCAATCAGGAATTTGTGGTATACGTCAACTCGCTGATTACCTTTGAGGAAGCGCAGCGCTTAGCCCGGCAGTCGGTGCAAGGTATGCGCTTTGAGCAGGGGAATCGCCATGTAGAAGTCAAAGACATAGAACTATACGGCCAGGGCGATCAAATGGTGGTCAACCTCACCCTTGACGGCAGCTACAAAGGCAATATTTACCTCTTGGGAAGGCCGACCTTCAATCCGGCTACCAATACCGTAGATATTAAAGACATTGAATACACCTTGGATACCCGCAATTTCCTCGCTAAGTCGGCTGCCTGGCTGCTCAAAAGTACCCTGAAGAATAAGATCCAGGAAAACTTCGACTTTTTGCTGCAATACAACCTTCAGGATTTGCGCCGGCAGATCCAGTCGAACCTCAATAACTACCGGATGGGGCAGGGGATTTTTATTGACGGCGAATTGCACGACCTCAGCCTCTTTAACGCCTACCTGACTACCACGGGTATTAAGGTAAGCGTAGCCCTGCGCGGCGACGTGGAAGTTAAAATTCAGGCACTTAACTAAAGTTTATTATCCTTAATACGGAGCGCTTATGTGGTTTAGGATCATTGTAATGCTGGCGGGAATCGTCTTTTTTATCACAGGCTGCAATAGCCTGATTTCCCAGTTTTTTGGCACGCACAAACTGCGCACTTTTACTGCTGAAGAAGTAGCTGAAAAAGGGGTGGGCGACGCCGATTTTGTAGAGATCAGCAACGTCTGGCTGACGGGCGACTACCTCATCGTACCCCCTCGTACATCGGCCGACCGGGCTGTGCTCATTTATCCGGCTGTGACCCAGGCTCAGTTGGCGCTCATCGATAGTGGAGCCGTTGTGGCGCCGCTGTTCATCGCCTGGACGCGCGACTTCGACGCTTCCTGCGATAACGAACAGAACTGCATCCCCCGGCAGCAGCTATCGGTGCGCGGCGTAGTACGGGAAATGAACCCCTCAAAAAACCGGGCTAACCTCCTTCCCGCCGAGCACTACCACATTACCGGGGAGCTTAAATACGTGGAAGCCGGCCGCGCCCCGCTGCCCTGGTACTGGAACCTCCTGATGATGGTTGGCGGCATAGGCCTGGCTGTGTTCTATGAATACCGCAAAACGCTGGCGAGGCGCCGGGGCGAAAGCGCTTAGCGCACAGGCTGGGACGCCGGGCGGCGGCTTGGGCGAGGCACAATGCGTTGGGCCGACTGGCCTTCCTCAATATGGGGGGCCGTCTGGTATTGCCGCGACAAGGCGGCTACCTGCTGTGCAATCGGCTCGGTTTGTACGGTTTGTAATGGAATGTCTTCCAACTGAATCTGGGGCGCCCGGGCCGCCGCTACAGCCGGCTGACCGGCCGACTCCGCCAGCCAACTGATGAGCCCAATCAGCCCGATAAGCAGGGCTAAGCTGGCCGCCAGCGCATACTGGCGCCGCAACTGAACCCTGTGGCGGTTCCGGCGCTGATCGAGCTTGGCTTCCAACTGGCGCCATGCCCGATCGGAGGGCGCTTCGTGCAGCTTGCGCTCATTCTCGCGGAAGAGCGAGCTGATGGTTTTTCCTTGGTTATTTCTGCGCTCAGTCATCATTTTACCTCGTTTCAGGATTATCGGAAAGTAAAGCTACATCGCCGTAACCGGCTTTGGCCAGCAGCTCCTGAAGGCGCTTTTTGGCCAGTATGAGTTGGGATTTTGAGGTGTTTATGCTGATATTGAGGGCGTCAGCTATCTCCCTGTGTTTGAATCCTTCTAATACATACAAATTGAAGACGGTGCGGTAGCCTGTCGGCAACTGATCCAGCAACTCCAAAATCTCGCGGGCGGCCAATTCGTCTACTACGGTAATTTCATCGGCCATCTCCATGCGCGGGTCGATCTCTACGGCATGGCGCAAGGCGTGGTTTTTGCGCAGAAACATCAGCGCTTCATTTACCACAATCCGGCGCACCCAGCCTTCTAAGCTGCCCTCTCCTTTGTACTGGCCAATATTGGTAAACACTTTGTAAAAAGCCTCGGCCAGCACATCTTCCGCGTCTTCATACACCTGAATGTAGCGACGGCATACCGAAAACATCACGGGCGCAAACCGGTCGTACAGCGCGCGCTGCGCCTGCCGATCTTCCTGCTGACACCTGCTGATGAGTTCCTGCTCCGTCACGGGCTGTGCATTTGTACGTTGTAGTGAAAACAAGATGCCAATTTCGGTTCTTTTGGCGTTTTGCCGGATACTTTTCCCGTTTTTTTCGTCAAATAGGCGCAAAAGGCCCCGATGGGTCGTATTTTTGTGGGTTCAATAACCATTGATTAGCAGATGAATCTTGAAAACAATCGCTACCTCATGAGCCAGGGCGTAGATCCGCTGGCGCTGGTAGAAAAATACGATTGTCCGCTGTACGTCTACGACAGCGCCATTATGCACCGGCAATACCGCCGGATGAAGGACGCCTTTCAGGTGAAACGGCTCAAGATCAATTACGCCTGCAAAGCCCTCAGCAACGTCAGCGTGCTGCGGCTGTTCCGCCATTGGGGCGCCGGCCTCGACGCCGTATCTTATCAGGAGGTGCGCCTTGGTCTGCGGGCCGGCTTTGCTCCGCAAGACATCATCTATACCCCCAACTGCGTCAGCATCGAAGAGGTGCAGGACGTAGTGGCCTTAGGCGTGCGCATCAACATCGACAGCATATCCATCCTGGAGCAGTTTGGCCACCTCTTCCCCGAGACGCCCATCGGCATCCGCATCAACCCCCACATCATGGCCGGGGGAAATGCCAAAATATCGGTGGGCCACATCGATTCCAAGTTTGGCATTTCCATCCACCAGATGCCTCATGTGGTAAAGGTTGTGGAAGCGCTGGGCCTCAAGGTCGAAGGCGTACACATGCATACCGGCTCGGATATCCTCGACTCGGAGGTGTTTTTGCAGGCCGCCGAAATCCTGCTGCGCACCGCTCGTATGTTCAACGACCTCGATTACGTCGATTTTGGCTCGGGTTTCAAAGTAGCTTACCGCCCCGACGATGTATCCACCGATATCGAAGACCTCGGCCGCCGCATCAGCGAGCGCTTCAACGAGTTTTGCGAAGAATACGGCAAAGACCTCTGCCTCATGTTCGAGCCCGGCAAGTTCTTGGTCAGTGAATCCGGTTGCTTCTTCGTGCGCGTCAATGTGGTCAAAACCACGCCATCCACGGTTTTTGTGGGCGTCGACTCGGGCCTCAACCACCTCATCCGGCCCATGTTTTACAATGCCTACCACCACATCGTCAACGTCAGCAATCCCTCCGGCAAACCCCGCATCTATACCGTAGTGGGCTACATCTGCGAAAACGACACCTTCGGCGTCAATCGCCAGATACCCGAAGTGCGCGAAGGCGACGTCTTAGCCCTCTACAACGCAGGGGCTTATTGCTTCGCCATGTCCTCCAATTACAACGCCCGCTACCGCCCCGCCGAAGTGCTCGTACACCAGGGGCAGGACTACCTCATCCGCCGCCGCGAAACCCTCGACGACCTCACCCGTACCCTCGTGGAGGTCGACGTCATGGCGTCCAACGGCGTGGAAGTTTAGGCCATCAAAATGGCTGGGCCTTACTGTAAATCCATAATTTTTTCGGCTTCGCGCAGGCCGCTGAGGTAGGCGCCGTGTACGGTAGAGAAATAATCGACCTCGGTATGCTCGCCGGCGAAAAAGAGTTTGTCGGCGACAGATTCGGCTAAGTCTTCAAAGTGTTGCATGGCGGTGTCTACGGCGGTGAAGGAGTAGGCGCCATAGGCATTTTCGTTGGTATTCCACCGGGTGCGGAGCATCCGGACGGGGTTGGGTACGCTGCTGCCGTAGATGTCGCGGAGGTGGCCCATGATTTCGGCTACGACCTGATCGTCGGTCATGGTTTCTGTTTGGCGGCCATACCCGGCGTAGGCGAAGGTCATGAGGGCGTTGGAGGCGGGGTGAAATTTATTGACATTGACGAAGTAGTTGAACTTATCGGGGGTATCGGGGGTGTAGGAGATGTACTGGACGTCGTCCCAGAAGGCGGCCTCCCAAGTGAGGAGGAATTTGTTGACGCAGTTCATACCCACTTTTTGTATGGCGTTTTTTTTGGCGGCGGGCAGGGCGGGCGTAAACTGGATGCGATTTTTTTTGAGCACGCCCAAAGGAACGGTGACGATGGCGTAGTGGGCTTCGCTGACGAGGCCGTTGTGGGTTACTTTTACCCCTTCGCCCGAGAAGTCGATGGCGCTGACGCGCTGATTGAGCTGCACATCGAGGCCTTGTGCGAGGTAGTTGGCGAGGGTATCGTATCCATTGACCGCTATTTTTTCGATGCCGCCGTATTCCTCGCCTTCGTTGTAGAGCAGGGAGGAGAGCTGGTTGAGGTCGCCGGTATCGAAGGTCACGTAGGTAGAGAGCAGGAAGCGCCAGAGCCGGTCGGCGGCATAGGCGGGGTATTGGGCGTTGAAGACAGTCTGGAATGACTGTCCTGGGCTGCCGCTGTTCATGAGGGTGTCTAAGATGTCGTAAAGGGTTTCTTCGGCGGCATCATAGCTTGGGGCGCTGCGCGGGAGGCCGCCGAGGTCGTAGTTTTTGCGGCTTTCATCGTCGGTATGGAAGGTGGTCATGCCGGCTTTTTGCGCCAGATCGGCAATGGGGTTGCCGTTGATGCCGTGTATCCAACTGGCGCCCTCGTCGAAGGGGATGCCAAGGGTGCGATTGGTGCACAGGCGACCGCCGACCTTATCCTGGGCTTCGAGCAGGCTCACCTGAAACCCGTAATCGTGCAGCTCGCGGGCGGCGGCTAAACCGGATATCCCTGCGCCTACGACGATCACTTTCTTATCGGCTACAGCGGCGCCTTTGTCGCAGGACGCCAGCAGGGCGGGTCCTAAAAGTACGGCGCCGGCCCCTTTGAGACTGGTCTGGATGAATTTTCGACGTTGCATGGTCGTGATTCGTTTTGATCCCGAGCCCTGTTTAGGCAGGTAGGCGCCCGTAGTGAGTAAACGATTTACTTTAAGTCTATACGTTTGATTTTGCCGCTTCCATCGCTGTCAAATAGCAATTAAATAAAGCCGAAAAGAACAAATTTCAGGTCATCGAAAGGGCAGCTTCTATTTTATTGGCATAACGCCCCGGACCAGGGGGCGCAGCGGTATGGCCGCCCGCCTGCGGCCCCTAAAAGGACGCGGGCGGGCGGCCATAAGAGCGGAGCACCCGGCGACGCCGGCCCCCGCGTACCCGGCTCATCGGAGGCAGGGGCCATGCGGGGCCGGCGGCGGGGCCCAAAAAAAGATTACATCAACATCAGTATCCCAACAGTTTGAGCATCGACTCGGGGGTTTGCTCGGGCTGGTAGAGGTGGTCTACGAGATTGCCCTGAGCGTCGCGGTCGATGAGGATGTGCTTGGGCGACGGGATGAGGCAGTGTTTGATGCCGCCGTAGCCCGAGATGCTGTCTTGGTAGGCGCCGGTGTGAAAGAAGCCGAGGTAAAGGGGCTCGGGGTCGGCGGGATCGTAGGCGGGGAGGTATACCTGGCCTTCGTGGATTTCGGAGTTGTAGTAGTCCGAGTTGTCGCAACTGAGGCCGCCGATATTGACGCGGCGGTAGTCGTTTTTCCACTTGTTGATGGGCAGCAGGATGAAGCGCTCGCCTATGCCCCAGGTGTCGGGGAGGGTGGTCATGAGGGAGTTGTCGATCATGTACCACATTTCGGAGTCGTTCTGGCGTTTTTGGGCCAGTACGGAGAAGATGGTGGCGCCGCTTTCGCCTACGGTATACTTGCCGAACTCGGTGAAGATATCGGGTTCGGGCACGTCTTCTTCCTCGCAGGTATTGAGGATGTTGTTGACGATTTCGCGGACCATGTATTTGTAGTCGAACTCGAAGCCGAGGGAGTTGCGGATGGGCATACCGCCGCCGATGTTGATGGCGTGGAGGTCTTCGCACTCTTTGCGGAGTTCGCAGTAGAGTTTGATGGCCTTTTTGAGTTCGCCCCAGTAGTAGAGGGTATCCCGGATGCCGGTATCGACGAAGAAGTGGAGCATGCGCAGGCGGAATTTGGGGTTGCCGGCGATGCGCTCGCGGTAGAAGTTGACGACGTCGGTAGAGCGGATGCCGAGGCGGGAGGTATAGAACTCGAAGTTGGGTTCTTCTTCGGTGGCTACGCGGATGCCGAGGTTGCATACGCCGGTGACGTGCTCGGCGTAGTATTCTACCTCGTGGAAGTTATCGCAGACGGGGATGACGTTTTCAAAGCCGTCGTTGATGAGGTCTACGATGCGGCGCAGGTAGTTTTCGGGCTTGAAGCCGTTGCAGATGATGATGATGTCTTTATCGATCTTCTTCTGGCGGTGGAGGCGCCGGATGAGGTCGATGTCGAAGGCCGAGGAGGTTTCTATCTCGGTATCGTGGTCGATGACCTCGTTGAGCACATAGCTGAAGTGGCAGCTTTTGGTGCAATAGCAGTAGTGGTACTTGCCGCTGTAACCCAGCGATCGCATAGCCCGGGTGAAGAGGTTGCGGGCCTTTTTCACCTGCGAACCAATCTTGGGCAGATAGGTAAGCTTAAGGGGGGTACCGTACTTTTTGATGAGGTAGATCAACGGAACGCCGTTGAACGTGAGGTAACCGTCTTCGAGGTCAAAACCATCCTGGGGAAAGTAGAAGGTTTGATCGATCAGGTCGGAATACTTATTGGCCACTGGCAGTTATTAATTTGAGTGGGTCAAACCATATTGTACCTGGCATGCGCGCAAGCCGGACAAATGTAGGGGAAATTGGTAAGACCGGCGGATTAATTAAAATATTTTTTCTGCGGCTCGCAAAAAGCCCCACCTTTGTGGCGAAGCGCCCGGAAGGCCCGGGCTTGCCTGCCAAAACGAGAACGATATGGATCAGTTGGACGCCCTCAATCAGGTAGCCGAATTTCACCGCACTTTTCAGCATCCCATCGAGCCCCGGCCGGTGATTCCGGCGGCCGACCGCTGCCGCCTGCGGGTAGCGCTGCTGCGGGAGGAGCTACAGGAATTGGAGCAGGCCATCGCCCAGGGGAATATTGTGGAGGTGGCCGATGCGCTCTGCGATTTGCAGTACGTGCTCAGCGGGGCGGTGCTGGAGTTTGGGCTGGGCGAAAAGTTTGGCGCGCTGTTCAACGAGGTGCAGCGCTCGAATATGAGCAAAACCTGCGCCTCCGAGGCAGAGGCCGAAGCTACGGTGCGGCACTATGAAACCACCAAGGGCTTTCGCTGCTACGTGCGGCAGTCGGGCGGGCATTGGTTGGTATACCGCCAGGACGACCACAAGACCCTGAAGAGCATCCGCTACTCGCCCGCCGACCTCCGGACCATCATTGAGCGTTAAAGCCGACAAATCAAGGCAATATGCCGGCCGGAGGCCGGCGTTGCATTAGGATAAACCATACAGAAAGGATATGAAACGAATTGCAGGTTTGTGTCTGGCACTGCTGGGGCTTGGAGCTGTGGCTATGGCTCAGGTAGGCGTGTCGGGCTTTTATGTGTCTAACCAGGCCGATGGCTGGGAGTCATCGGTGAAGGACAATGCAGGAGATCCGGTTGTAGCCTTGCCGGGCCAGGGCTGGCAGGCGGGTATCGACTACTGGTTCAGGCTCAAGAAAAAGCGGGTGGAGTTTTTGCCGACACTGGCTTTTAGCGCTGCGGAGCAGCAGTTGATCTCGCCTTCCGGCATCGATCAGGAGGTTAACTTCGCTATGCGGCAATTGAGTTTTTTTTGGCATACCCAGTTGTACCTACTCGATTTGGGTAGCGACTGCGACTGCCCCACTTTTTCCAAAGACGGCAACTCGCTGAAGAAGGGCCTCTTTCTGCAACTCTCTCCGGGGCTGAGCTACTTCTCTTTTTCGGCAGAAGGCTATCCCGTCGACTTCGATGACCGGCATGTGGCGCCGGGTATAGGCGCAGGCTTAGGCCTCGATCTTGGCTTTTCGGATTTCCTCACGGTGACGCCCATGTTCAGGGTGGTTTATTTCCCGTCGACAACCTGGGAGGGGCTATCGGGCAACGGCTCCGATGTAATCAACGTACCTGGCGTGAGCGACGAAACATCGCTTTGGCAATACCAGGCGGGCCTTCGGGTGGGGTTCCGGCCGGATGAACGGCGGCGGCGTTGGCGGAGGTAGGGCGGCGTGGCATGAGCTTGATGAAATTGCGCTTCCATATTGTGTATAATAAAAAACGCCTGCTTTCCAGAAGAAAGCAGGCGTTTTGGGTTCATCAGCCCTGCATGGCCACAAGCGCGGCGCCTTGCCGGCGCCGGGGTTCCGGCGCGTGCCAAAGCGGCGCTTAATCTACATCCAGCGCCTCCCCGATAACGGCGGCTAAGTCGGCGGCATGAGCCCGCGAGGCAGCGTCGGCATTGCGGTAGCGTTGGCAGTTTTTCATCACTTCCTGAAGGGTAGCCCGCGCCTGGGCGCGGATGTCGGAGTTGGCCGCGCGTGCATCGGCAGATTTCATGAGTTCCATCATTTTGGCCACATAGTCGCGCTGTAGGTTGCGGCGTTGCAGCGCAATGGGGCTGTTGGCGCCCAGCTCGCGGCAAACGCCCTCGCGGGTAGCGCTGAATAAGTCGGCCAGCGGGTAGGCCGCGCTGCCGTGCAGAGCCTGCGCTTCGATGATGCGCAGCAGTCGGGGCGTAGCAAAAAGCCGGTTGAGGGCCTGGCGCTGTACGCCGCCAATACGATCTGCGGCGCCTGTCATGCTGATTCGCTGAAGGATGTTGTTGTCGAGCAGCCAGGCCGGCGTTTCAAATATCTCCCGATTGATGAAGGCCACAGCCTGTTCCTGGCGGCTTTTCTCTACGGGGGTATACACTACGCCTTCCTGGTCGGCCGTCTTGGGGGTGTCGTACACTCCGCCCACAATGGAGCAAACATGGCCCGCATAGCGCCCCAACTGGCCGATAACCTGACCGTAGAGCTCCGAGAGGTTGTCATAATCGCCGGCCGGCGTCGTCGTCCATTTGATGAGGTTGGGCACGATGCGCCGAAGGTTGGCAATGCCCATCTGGCTGGCGTAGATGCCATCGCTGCCGATGTCTTCCGTTTGAGCTGTGGGGTCGTGGGGGTCGCCGGTCTGGCGGCCAAAGTGGTAGACGCGATCGCCGGCTCGCGCTTTGATCCAGTCATTGAGGATGGGGCGTTCGGCCTCCGCGCTGCTCGCTTCCGGGATGGGGCGATAGCCGTAGTAGATCGACCACATATCATAGGGGCCGATGCGGGGCATAAGCCCGGCGCCCTTGTCTTCGGGCTGGGCCACGTAGTTGAAGCGGGCATAGTCCATAATAGAAGGCGCTACGCCCATGCGCTGCACAAAGCCCGGCGCGCGCAGGCTATCCACGGGATAAGCCGAGCTGGCGCCCATGTTGTGCGGCAGACCCAAGGTATGGCCTACTTCATGGGCCGCTACAAACCGGATGAGTTGCCCCATGAGCGCGTCGCTGAACTTGGCGCGCTGCGCCTCGGGGTTGACGGCGGCCGTCTGTACAAAAAACCAGTTGCGCAGCAGATTCATCACATTGTGGTACCACAAGATGTCGCTTTCCAATATCTCGCCGGTGCGGGGGTCGTGTACATGAGGCCCCACGGCGTTCTGAATATCGGTGCTGATGTAGCGCACTACGCTGTAGCGCACATCCTCTGGGCTCCAGTTGGGGTCTTCCTCGGCGCTGGGCGGATCGCGGGCCAAAATGGCGTTCTTAAAGCCAATGGCCTCAAAAGCTACCTGCCAGTCTTCTATGCCCTGCTTGATGTAGGGGCGCCATTCCTTGGGCATGGCGGGGTCTACATAATAGATGATGGGCTTGACAGGCTCCACCAGCTCGCCGCGTTTCCAGGCATTCCAGTCTTTGGGCTCTAACCGCCAGCGGGTGATGTAGGTGCGCCGCTCGGCGCGGTGGGCGTCGAGGCCGTAGTCGGTTTGGGTAATGGAGAAGTAGCCCACGCGGTCGTCCTGAAGGCGGGGCTGCATGGGGTTTTCAGGCAGGCGTATGAACGACTGCACCATCTCTACCGACAGGGTCTGGGTGAGCTGGTTGTCGGGTAGCTTATTGCCGTTGAAGGTGAGGATGTGGCGGATGTTGGTATTCTCCGGGAAGCTCTGCACGCCCGTCACTAACGAGCGTTCCTTGTCGAAACCCCTGATTTTGAACTGCTCGCGCTCGTCGTCGTCGAGGGGGCCTATCATAGGCACATCGGAAGTAAAGAGCTTAGTGGCGTCAAAGACAATGCCTGCGCTGTCTTTGGCCAAGGCTGCAATATCGAAGGTCATCACCACGGGCTCAAAATTGTTGTTGCGCACCGACTGGTAAATGGGCAGCTCTTCGCTGGCTACGCTATTGTAAGATACCGATCGGAGCAGGATTTTATTGTCCTGGCGCTGCCAGCGCACTACCTGCTGGGGGCGCGATCTCATGCCGGCGCCCCCAAAATTGAGGTTGCGCACATGGCCGGAAATGACGCTCACTACGAGTATTTCCTTGTCTAACAGGTTATTGGGAAGCTCGAAGTAGCATTTACCATCGAGCTGGTGCACGGTAAATAAACCCGGATGGGATACGGCTGCCGCCGTGATGACTTCTGAAAAAGCCTTGGGGCCGCTGCGGGCGCCTTTGTTCTCGCCCTCGGGCTTGGCATCCTGGGCCGACAGCGCCGGCGCCGCCAGCACAAACGAGAGCAGGAGGAAAAAGCAAACGTGTTTCATGACGCAATTTGACGATTAGAAAATGGGTGTTAAAAAAATAAGCAAAGGTAAAGTTTGGAAAAAAGCCTCAAAGTAGCACTATAATAAGGCCGAGAAGATGCGAAGGGGCCGCAGCTTGAAGCGTGACGAGGTAGGGGAGGGGTAGTTATTGGGGGGCCCCGCCGCATAACATTTGCGCTTTTTGGCGGCCTGCGCGGCGCCGGGTGTTCCGCTCTTATGGGCCTGCGCCCAGCCTCCCTTTAGGGGTCGGCTGCGCGCAGGCCCATACCGCTACACCCCCTGGTCCGATACAAACAAGAGGCAGATGTTCAGCCGGGCGATGGCCTCCTTGTAAGCGCTTTATCTCCACACTAAGATGCATAAGTCTTGCCTTAGAAGACTAAAAAAGCGCCGCTTACGGCTTAGTAATGCCAAAGCCTTATCTCATTGACAATGTGGGAGCATTAGATGCCTTGACAACTTTTTTTGAATACTTCCCTGCTTTTTATTGTTAAACTGGCGTTAAATGCCAAACAAACCACTATCTTTGTTCACGCTATTCAGAATAGTCTGTTACGTGCAATCGGATACAAAACCCGCAAACCTCTGCGAAATTTGTAACAAAATCTTCCCAAGCGCTAAGCCAAATCGGTGCTTCAGAGCCCGGTTGTGCTTCATCTCACGCATTGCGCTCCGTGTATCCCCAAAGCTAACCTAAGAAGCGCCTTTAAACTATGTGCAATTGATTCCGGCAGCGCCATTAACGCCTTAGCGCGTATGCGTTGTACCGGGTTTGAGTTGAGCGCCTTTTCAAATTTTCATAATTGAGCGAGAATGAGCCATTCATAGCCAATTGATGGGATTTCGGGCAGGCGTTGAGGCAGGTGAAACACTTTGTCAACATAAATCATTCCGGCTGAGCTTATGACAAAATTACTACCTTTACCTTGGCTGTTTACAGCGATTATGGCTGTTGCTTTAGCGCCTGTGGCTTGGGGACAATGCGAAAACCCAACCATCGATTTACCGGATGCCTCTACTCCGGTAAACGGCAACCCCGCTACGGCGTACTGCGTAACTTTCACGTTCGATCCCGACGAAACCGGCCTGCCCATCGGTCTTAGTATGGAGCTTTTCCATACCTGGCAAGGCGACTTGAGTATTTTTGTTAATGCCTGCGGCAATACCCTCAACATCATGCAGCGCCCCGGCGTAATTGGGAGCTGCACAGGGGGCTGCCCCTGTGGCAATTCCAATGATATCGGCACGGCTGGCAGCCCGGCGCCGCTGGTATTCCTCGATGGCGGAGGGCCTGACCCCGAAGGAGGTATCCCGATTGGCGGCGGCACATTTGGCATCACCAGCGACCTCTCCTGCCCGGTGGGTACGCCGGGCATTACGTCCTTCGCCGACCTTTGGGCAGCCTGCCCTCCGGGGCCCATTACCTCCCAGGTGTGCATCGGCGACCATGCCGGCAGCGATGAAGGGGTGGCGCAAAATGTGAGTTTTGTATTCCCCGATGGCTCGTCGGCCATTTGCGGCTGTACCGACCCCACCGCCATCAACTACGACCCCAATGCCACCGTCGACGATGGCAGTTGTATACCGCCCTGCGCCACCTTTGAGGTGTCGGCAGAGCCTACGGTACAGGTGTGTTCGGGCGGCTCGGTGAGCTTGTCGGTAGATGTGCAGGGCGCTTTTGCCCCCGACTATACCTGGACGGGCACCAACGGCGGCGATGCTTTCCTCAGCGACAATGGCGTAGCCAACCCCGTAGTGACCATCCCGGATGGCGTCACGGGCTCTTTTACTTACGTGGTTGTGGTAAACGACCCGCCCTGTATGGGATCGGCTACCGTAACGGTCAATATCCTCAACCCGCCCACGCCCCAAATCATAGGGGAGGACGTCGTCTGTCAGGGAGAAATCACTCAATTAGCCGTAACAGGCGGCGTATTTGTCGACTATGCCTGGTCGACGGGCGAAAACGGCCCCAGTATTCAGGCCGGCCCCGGCGACTACTCCGTGACGGTGCAAGGAATAAATGGCTGCTTGGGCGAAGCTATGTTTACGGTGCTCGAAACCGATCCGCCCATTGCCGATATTTTTGGCCCCGATGAAATATGCCCCGGCGGGGTAGCTACCCTGACGGCAACGCCCGGTTTTGCGGCCTACGACTGGTCGTCGGGAGATATAGGCCCCATTGCAACGGTCTTCAACCCCGGCGCTTATACCGTTACCGTTACCGATTTAGACGGCTGTACGGGTATCGCCAGCTTCTTCCTGCCTCCAGGCCCGGGGCCCGATGCTTTTATTGAAGGCAATACAGAGTTTTGCGACGGCGCCTCTACTACCCTGCAAGGCCCTCCGGGCATGGCGATATACAGTTGGTCGACAGGGCAGAATACGCCTACCATTCAGGTGAATGCTACCGGTACCTATACGTTGTTTATTTTGGATGCCAATAACTGTCCTGCCGAAGCTACGGTATTCGTGACCGAGCTGCCCGCGCCCATCCCCGAAATCACAGGGGAGCTTACCTTCTGCGAAGGCGCCCAGACCTCGCTGTCGGTCACAGATCCCTTTGTGTCTTACCAATGGTCGACGGGCGCAACAGGCCCCAGCACAGCCGTAGTAAACTCCGGCGTAGTGAGCGTGACGGTCACCGATGCGGATGGCTGCGTTGGTCAGGCCTCAATAAGCGTGTCGGAGCTCAATAATCCTGCGCCCACCATCACAGGCCCGCAGGGCGTTTGCGACGGCGATATAGCTACGCTGACGGCCAGCGCGGGCTTCCCTGACTATAACTGGTCGACGGGGGAAGGTACGCCCAACATCACAGCTGATGTGGCCGGAATCTATCAGGTGACGGTGACCGACGCCTTTGGATGTTCGGGCACAGCCGTTTATGAGCTCGATCCTCTACCTACGCCAATACCCAATATTACGGGGCCGTCGGCCATTTGCCCGGGCACTACTGGCGTGCTGGATGCCGGCCCTGGTTTTGCGCAGTACGCCTGGACGGGCGGAGGCTCCACCCAGCAGATCAGCGTAACTACGCCCGGCCTTTACCGGGTGACGGTGACGAACATCGAGGGTTGTACCGGAGAAGACAGCTTTGTGCTGGACCAGTTTACAGCTCCTCAACCTCAGATTTCCGGCGACTTAGTGCTATGCCCCTCCGAGACGACCACCTTGCAAACAACCGTGCCTTTTGGCGTCTACAGTTGGTCGACGGGCGCTACCACGCCTACCATTAGCGTAACTACGCCAGGCAACTACCGCGTAACCGTCACCAATGGCAATGGCTGTACGGGTACGGCCAGCGTAAACGTCACAGGGGTAGCCGCGCCTCAGCCTACCATAGCCGGTGATCCGGACTTTTGCCAGGGTCAGTCATCGACCCTGAGCTCGGGCGCTGCCTTCAGCAGCTACGTTTGGTCGACGGGGGCTACTACTTCCTCCATATCGGTGAATGCCGCCGGCCCCTATTCGCTCACCGTCACGGATGCCAACGGCTGTACGGGAGTCGCTACGGCCAATGTAACGGTGTACGACCTGCCTACGGTAGAAATCACAGGCGGTCTTACTTTCTGCCCCAATGGGGCCACCATCCTGAGCGGTACGCCCGGCTTTGCTTCTTATTTGTGGACCAATGGAGCTACAACGCCTACGGTACAAATAAATACGGAGGGTAGTATAGGCCTTACCGTTACTGATCAAAATGGCTGCGCCGACAGCGATAACGTCGTGGTAGATCAACAAGACCAATTGACGCCGGTCGTAGTCGGCGACCTCAGTTTCTGTTCGGGTCTGAGTACTACTTTAGGCGTAGTGGGCAATTATACCACCTATGTCTGGTCGAATGGCGTGAGCCAGTCGAGTACGACGGTAAGCGTGTCTGGTCCCGTCACCGTCACTGTCACCGATGCCTTTGGCTGTACGGGTAGTACCACGGTAAACCTTACGGCTCTTCCGCTGCCACAACCGCCTATCCAGGGCGAGTTGGAGTATTGCCGCAATGAAAGTACAACTCTGATGAGCGGCAATACTTATGTAAACTACCTATGGAGTACGGGCGATACGACCGCCTCTACATCGGTGTCGGCGCCGGGTACGGTAGGCCTTACCGTCACGGATAGCAATGGTTGCGTGGGCTCAGGCGCCGTCAATGTAGCTGAAAATGCGCTGCCTCAGCCCGTAATTTCCGGCATTCCGGGCTTCTGCCCCGGCGAAGAGACGACCCTCTCGGGGCCGGGCGGCTTTGCGGCCTATTCCTGGAGTACGGGAAGCGCTAATAATTCCATATCTGTAGGCGTCTCAGACGACTACTCGCTGGTGGTTACGGATGGCAATGGTTGTCAGGGAAGTACCTCTATTTCGGTAGCTGAGTACGCGGTAACCGATCCGGTTATTACCGGCGACCTGGGTTTTTGCCCCGGCGCCAGCACCACCCTCTCCGCCTCGGCAGGTTTTGAAACTTACGAGTGGTCGAATGGCGTACAAAACGCTCAGCTTACCGTATCTGCTCCGGGCAGTGTAAGCGTTGTGGTAACGGATGTCAATGGCTGCGCTACCAGTGCGACGGCTACTACCAGCGTATTTACGGTAACGCCGCCCGTTATTACGGGGCCGGCGGGTTTTTGCACCAACAGCACGGCCACCCTTACCGCCACGCCGGGTTATAACCTGTATGTATGGTCGGCGGCCGGCGGCATAGATAATCAGCTCACAACCGCCGATGGCGGTATCTACAGCGTAGAGGCCACTGATGCAAATGGATGTATATCAGAAGGTTTGTATGAGTTGGAAGAATACGATCTGCCTACGCCCCAGATTGGCGGCTCACTTACTTACTGCATAGGCACCAGTACCACGCTGAATGCCGGCGCCGCCTATGTCGCGTACAGTTGGTCGAACGGTAGCCAGGCTTCCACGTCGGTGGTCAACGCGCCAGGTAACGTGGGGCTCACCGTTACAGACAGCAATGGCTGCGAGGGCTCGTCGAGCGTAAACGTAATCGAAGCGACCGAGCTCAGCCCGGTGATTACGGGGCAGTTGGATTATTGTGCGGGCGGCAGCACCCTGCTCGACGCGGGCACGGGCTACACGACTTACCTGTGGAGCGATGGCAGTACAGGCCAGACCCTGCTGGTGACCTCGCCAGGTACCTATACCCTTAACGTGGCAGATGCCACGGGTTGTGAGGGCGACGCTCAGGTGGCGGTGATAGAAAACCCGCTGCCTACGCCTCAAATAGGCGGTTTACCCGAGTTTTGTGTGGGCGGTAGCACCTCGCTGCAAGCCACGCCCGGCTACGAGTCGTACGACTGGAGTACAGGCGCATTCACGCCCAACATCGCTGTGAATATGCCCGGCACTTATTCCGTACAGGTAGAGGATGCTAATGGTTGTGTTAATACAACTCAGGTGGTAGTAGCTGAGCGCCCATTGCCGGTGTTTACGATACAGGGCGATGGCTATTTCTGCGCAGGCAGCACCACCTCCCTGGCGGTAAGTCCGGCCTATACGGCCTACAACTGGTCGAATGCCCAGTCGTCGCAAACCATATCTATTAGCCAGGCAGGGTCTTACACGGTAACGGTGACCAATGAATTTGGCTGCGAGGCCGTTCAGACCCGGCCCGTGCAGCGCATTTCCCTGCCAACGGCAGATGCCGGATCGCCCCTCATCCTCAATTGCAACATCACTTCGGTATCCTTAGGCGGCGGCGGTACCTCTCAAGGGGCGCAGTATAGCTACCTGTGGTCGGGGCCGGGTATTGTGCCGGGTACTGAAACCCAGTTCCAGCCGGTGGTGAGCGAAGAAGGGACATACGTTCTGGTAGTAACCAACGAGCAATATGGCTGTGAAAGCTTACCCGACGAGGTGAATGTAGCCAACCTGACCAACAACCCTGCCGTAGTACTTGAAGTATTGGATGTCATCGACTGCAATACAGCCACCGTTGTTATTGATGGCACTCAGTCGGCCAGCGGCCCTGAGATTGTCTATCAGTGGTACAACAGCAATAATCAGGTAATCCCAGGCGCGCAGGACAATACGCTGGAGACCGGCAACCCCAATCTATTCTATCTGCAGGTATTGGACACCGTCACGGGATGCGCCAACATTGCAGCCATACAGGTTACGGAAGATGTAGACTATCCCATAGCAGAAGCGGGTATAGGCGCCCGCCTCGATTGTAGGCAGACCAGCGTACAGCTCAATGCTTCTGCTTCTCAGGATGGGCCTACCATCACTTACAACTGGTATACGCCCACGGGGCTTATCCAAACGGGACAGAGCACGACAATTCCTGTTGTAGGCGCGCCAGGCTGGTATTTTATAGAGGTAACAGACCAGGCCAATGGCTGCCGGAATATCGACTCGGTGCTCATTACGCGTAACGTAGAGGCGCCCATCGCCCTTGCCGGCCCCGATCAGGAACTCAACTGCCTCATCGAAGGCCTTACGCTCAATGGGGAGGGCTCCAGCGTAGGAGCGATCTTTACCTATCAGTGGTTGCTCAATGGCGTGCCGTTAAATGGGGCTACCTCTATAGACTGGTACACCGAGCAGAGCGGTCCGTTTACGTTGGTAGTAACGAACCAGGACAACGGCTGCGAATCGAGGGATAATGTGCTTGTCGCCCGCGATGAGGCTGAGCCCGTAGGCTTAGCCGTACTGTCGGATACGCCCACCTGCTTTGGCGATACCGATGGCAGCCTCACCGTAGCTGGTGTGGAAGGCGGTACGCCGCCCTTCATCTATAGCCTCAACGGGCGTCCTTTCGATCCCAATACTTTCTTCACGGGCTTAGGCGCTGGAACCTATACCGTTACGGTGCAAGACGCCACAGGCTGCGAGTATGCTGCGGAAGTGGTTGTTGACGAGGCCAACGACCTGGGGATAGAACTTGGACCCGACCAAAACCTCGACCTGGGCGATATGGCTTTGGTAAATGCCGAAGTGACCGTACCCGCTGAAGAACTCACCGATATCAAGTGGCAGACGGTTATTGATCTGCCTTGCGACACCTGCCTTACGCATGAGTTGTTGCTCACCGAGTCGGTACAGTTTTTTGTAAGGGTAGTAGACGAAAATGGCTGTGTTGCCGAAGATTTGGTTACGGTCTTTGTGCGCAAGGAGCACAACGTCTATATACCGTCGGCTTTCTCGCCCAATGGCGATGGCACTAATGATGTTTTCATGGTGTTCTCCCGCCCTGGGGTAGTAGGGAAAATCAATTCTTTCCTCATCTTCAACCGCTGGGGGGAGGTGATGTACGAGGTTTACGATGCGCCTGCCAACGACCCGCTGTATGGCTGGAATGGTATGCATCGCGGCCGGGAGATGAATGCCGGCGCCTATGTCTGGACGGCAGAGGTGACTTATATCGACGGGGTCGTCGAGTTTTATAAGGGCGAAGTAATACTGATGCGTTAATTTGCTGATTTTGACCGGAAAAATCCGGTTCTTTGCATCTACGTATCACCAATATGTACGCCCAAACAATATGAAACGTAGATGCCTTTGTATAACGCTACTGTTGTACCTTGGGTGGCAGCCTTTTGTTGCCGCCCAAGGTCCTGATTGCCCGGAAGCATTGGTCATTTGTACCAGTGGAGCTCAGTCTTTTACCCCTCAAGGCCCCGGGTTTGATGATTTTACCGGCGCCAACGATGAAGGGTGCCTTGAAGTTGGAGAAAATCAGACCGCCTGGTACGTCTTTGGCTTTCGAGATGATATGCCGCCGGGTAGTATCATTGAGTTTGTACTGACGCCTTCAGGGGGCTTTGGCGAAGACTATGACTTTGCTATATATGGCCCCGATGTAACCTGCACGACCTTGGGGTCTCCCATCAGATGCTCTTATGCCAGTTCTGTTTGCGCCTTTTGCCCCACTACAGGTTTGGGCAATGGGGAGACAGATTTTTCGGAGCCTGCCAGCGGCAATGGCTTCGTGGCGCCTATGGCGGTCAATCCGGGGGAAGTATACATCATCGTCATTGATAACTGGCTCGGGTCGTCTCAGGGGTTTACCCTCAACTGGGGCGGTTCGGCGGCGCCCTATTTGGATTGTACCATTGACCCCTCCTGCGAATTGGAGGTAGCTGTCATTCCTGATGAGGTGTCTGTTTGTGCAGGCGGGGAATCCGTTGAGTTGGAGGCGGTACTCTCGGGCGACCTGGGCGCCGCCAGCGTATTGTGGAATGCCCAGCCCGCAGTCGGATTGGCTTTCCTGAGCAATCCCTTTTCGCTTAATCCCACATTAGATATTCCGGCTACCTATAGTGGTCCTTCGGTGATTACTTATACCGTTATGGCCGTCGAAGACAATTGCGATGCGTCTGCTCAGGTAACCGTTACAGTCAATCGCCCTCCCGTAGTGTCCATATCCGGGCCGGCGGGGATATGTCCGGATGTGGGCGGTCAGTTGATTGCTACGCCGGGATTTGATCAATACAACTGGTCGACGGGAGATGCGGGGCCTGTAACGCCTGTTTTTTTTAGCGGTGTTTATGACGTTACCGTCACCGATGAGAATGGATGTGTCGGGGAAGCTTCGTTTACCGTAGAAGAATATCCGCTACCGGAGCCGGAAATCGTGGGGCCTTCCGATGTATGCCCGGGCGTTCCCGCCCTGTTGTCGCTATCGGAGAGCTACTTGGCCTATCAATGGTCAACCAATCAGTCGACGCCTACCATTTCGGTGGCTTCGCCGGGCTCGTATGCTGTCACCGTGATCAACAGCTTTGGATGCGAGGCCTCTGATGCCACCTTTATTCTGCCCGCTAATGCGCCCCAGCCGGACATCACAGGCGCATTGACCTTTTGCGAGGGCGCCTCTACTACACTTACGGCCACACCTTCGGGTTTAGCAGCCTACCGTTGGAGCACAGGAGCGCAGACGGCTTCTTTATCGGCTACGGCTCCGGGAACTTACCGGCTGACGGTAACCGATGTTCGGGGTTGTCAGGGAACCGACGAAGTCACCATAACTGAAAATCCGGCTCCCGCCATAGCCATTAGTGGCGATCTCGCTATATGCCCCGGGGAAAATACCACCCTACAGGCCCAACCGACGGGTTATCCGGCTTATTTGTGGTCTACGGCAAGTATGCAGACCGCCATAAATACAGATACTGCCGGGGTTTATGCCGTAACGGTCACCGACGCCCTGGGCTGCCAGAATACAGCCAGTGTGGCGGTTAGCCTGTTTGCCTTGCCCGTGCCGGCCATACAAGGCCCCGATACCGTATGTGCCGATGTAACCGCCCTGCTGCAAAGTTTGTCTTCCTGGCCGACCTACCGCTGGAGCACTGGCGATACGACTCAGCAGATCAATGCACTGGCCGCAGGCGCCTATGGCCTCACCGTTACCGATGGCAATGGTTGCCAGGGTGAAACGGCGTATCAACTGGCGCATTGGCCGCTGCCAACACCCGATATCGCCGGGCCCACCTCTACCTGTGCCGGCGCCGGCGCCCTGCTGGATGCCGGGGCCGGCTACGCCTTTTATATATGGAGTAGCGGCGATACCACCCAGACCGTTTTTGCCGCCAATACCGGGCAATACCATGTAGCGGTTACGTCAGCGCAAGGCTGTACGGGCCGGGATACGACTGCGCTGACCGAAACGCCCTTGCCCATCGCAAGCATCAGCGGCCCGGCGGCGGTATGCCCTGGCGGTTCGGTTTCCTTGGCGGCTACTTCCGGCTATGCCGGCTATCGCTGGAGCAACGGCGACTCCACAGCCGTAGTCACTGCGCTTAGTCCGGGCCAGTATGTGGTTACTGTTACCGATGCCTTTGGCTGCCAAAATACGGCCGAATATACCTTGGGGCTACATAGCGTAACCGCCCCGACCATCAGCGGAGAAACGGCCTTTTGCCCCGGTTTGTCGACGCTGCTTTCCGCCAGTACGGGTTTTGTATCTTACAACTGGAGCAACGGCCTTTCCGGCTCGGCGGTTACCATCGACCAGCCGGGCGACTATGAGCTGATCGCTACTGATGCCAATGGCTGTGAAACCGCTGCGTCGGTAGCGGTATCGGTATGGCCGGTAACCATCCCGGATATTGTCGGCCCGGCGCTCATTTGTCCGGCCGACAGCGTTGTCTGGGCAGCTACGCCGGGTTTTGAGGTTTATTTGTGGTCAACGGGAAGCGACGTATCCACTGCGCAGGTGCAGGCCCCCGGTGATTATTCGCTTACCGTCACCGATGCACATGGCTGCCGTACAGAAACATCGGCCAGCCTTGGCTTCTATACGGTAGCCCCTCCGGCCATCGGGGCGCCTGCCGGAATATGTGAAAATGAAACGGGACTGCTGGAAGCACAGCAAGGCTATGTGGAATATGCCTGGGAGGGCGGCCCCGCCACGGCCAACTATAGCATCAGCCAGGGTGGCGATTATGTGCTGCACGTGGTTGACGCCAATGGTTGCGCCAGCGAGGCCGGCGTCAGCGTGGCTGCCTATGCGTTGCCACAGCCTGGCATCAGCGGCTCGCTCACTTATTGCATTGGCGCCAGTACCACCCTGAACGCTACGGCCGGCTTTGTTGCGTATCAGTGGTCGAATGGCAGCCAGCAGCCGCAAACCGTGGTTACTACACCCGGCCCGATTGCCGTTACGGTTACCGATGCCAACGGCTGCGTGAATAGTCGTTCGGTAGATGTGGTAGAGGCTACCGAGTTGAGCCCATTGGTAGATGGCGATTTGGATTTTTGTGTCGGTAGCAGTACCCTGCTTGATGGCGGGGTCGGCTATGCTACCTATACCTGGAGCGATGGCAGCCAAGGCCAGACGCTGGCGGTGAGCGCTCCGGGCCAATACAGCCTCAGCGTTACGGATGCCGGCGGCTGCGCCGGCGATGTAACTGTGACGGTGGTAGAGAACCCGCTACCCACCCCTCTGATCGAAGGGATTCCCGGCTTTTGTACCGGCGAGTCTACTTCTTTGCAGGTAAGCCAGGTCTACGCTGACTACGCCTGGGCGCACGGGCCCGACGGGCAGTCGGTGGTTGTTGACGCGGCCGGCCAGTACGAGGTGATGGTTATAGATGCTAACGGATGTGCCAATACGGCAGCGATAACGGTTGCAGCATGGCCTTTGCCCGTTTTTTCTATCGAGGGTACTGACTTTTTCTGCGCCGGCGGCGAAACGACCCTTAGCGTTGAGCCCGCGTTCGACAGTTATCTTTGGACGAATGGCCCTGCAACCCAGGCCATCGCTGTTGATGAGCCGGGAACTTATGGCGTAGTAGCGACCAATGAATATGGCTGTCAAAGTCAGGTCGATCTCGCCGTGACCGAAATTGCGCTGCCTGTAGCCGATGGGGGCGATCCGGCGGCCTTGTCCTGTCGGGTTATCCAAACGGAATTAGGCGGCTTAAATACCAGCCAGGGCGCCGGGTTCAGCTATTTGTGGTCAGGCCCCGGCATTACGCCAGCCAACCAGCACTTAGCTTTCCCGGATGTAGACAGCGCCGGCGTTTACACCTTGGTGGTCACCGATGAGCTTCACAACTGCGTCAGCGCTCCGGCGACAGTTGTAGTAGATGATATCACCAACCAGCCGGCTGCGGTGCTTCAGGTGCTTGATGCCTTGGATTGCACTACTTCTTCTGTGGTCATCAATGGCGGCGCTTCGGCTTCGGGCCCTGAGATCATTTACCAGTGGTACTACGCCGACCAGTCGGCCATTTTAGGCGCCAATGCCAGTCAGATAGAAGTGAGCTCGGCCCAAACTTATTATCTGCAAGTATTAGATACCATTACAGGTTGCGATAACATAGCCGCAGCGGAGGTGGAGATTTCTGTTGCCTATCCCCGCGCCAATGCCGGCCCCGATGGCCATATCGACTGCGACACGCCTCGGGCTACCCTCAACGGCTCAGGCTCTGAGGCGGGCCCCTCCATTTCTTACTACTGGTCTACGCCCAACGGCCTCATTGAGTCGGGCGCAAATGCCCCCGTTGCCGTTGCCGCTGCTCCAGGGGTTTACATCCTTTTGGTGGTGGATGACTTTAATGGCTGCCGCAATGTGGATACGGTGCGGGTTACTCAGAACATTCAGTTGCCAACTGCCATTGCCGGCGCTGATGCCGCCCTGGACTGCCTCAACGAAAGCGCGACTTTATCGGGGGCGGGCTCCAGCCAGGGCGCCGGATATACCCTTCAGTGGCTGCGCGACGGTATGCCGCTTGCGGGGGCCAATGGTCTGAATCTGCTGGTAGCCGAGCCCGGAACGTATACCCTTGTAGTAACCAACCAGCAAAACGGCTGCGTGGGCGCCGACGAAGCCCGGGTAACCCTTGATGAGGGCAAAGTAACCGGCCTCAGTTGGGTGGCCGATACGCCTACCTGTTTCGGCGATACCGATGGCAGCATCCTGCTCACAGGGGTTGAAGGGGGGACGCCGCCTTATGTATACAGCCTCAATGGCGGCGCCTTTGGTCGCTCGGCGGTATTTCCGCAGTTGGGGTCGGGGATGTATAACCTCATGGTTCAGGATGCCAATGGCTGCGCCTACCAGACTGTCATAACGGTGCCTGCTGCCAACAACCTGCGCGTAGACCTGGGGCCGGACCAGAACATTGAGCTGGGGCAGCTCGCAGACGTAGTTGCCGAGATCAATATCGATTCTGCGGCCATCCGTCAGTTGCGCTGGCAGACGGTGGCTGAGCTTCCCTGCGGCCATTGCCTGCGACAGCTTGACCTGGCCCTGCTGGAATCGACCCAGTTTTTCATCCGAGTGGTGGATGAAAACGGCTGTGTAGCCGAAGACCGCACTACGGTGTTTGTGCGCAAGGAGCGCAATGTGTATGTGCCCACTGCTTTTTCGCCCAATGGCGACGGCATCAACGACGCCTTAGTGGTTTATGCGGGCCGGGAGGTGGAGCGGGTGGTATCGTTCAAGGTTTTCAATCGCTGGGGGGAATTGGTCTTCAGCGCCGCCGACTTTAAGCCGGGCGATTTCCTTTTTGGTTGGGATGGAAGCTACCGGAATCAAATGCTCAACCCGGCTGTATTTGTCTGGGTGGTGGAAGTGGAATTTGCCGGCGGCGACAGGGAGCTGTATAAAGGCGATGTAAACCTTATGCGCTGATGAGAGAGGCGCTCATCGGAATAGAGGGTAGGTGTTAAGCGGGGTATCGGACCAGGGGGCGCAGCGGTATGGCCTGCTACCCGGCTGCCCTCAAGGCAGCCGGGTAGCAGGCCATAAGAGCGTAGCACCCGGCGCCGCGCAGGATGCCCGTTGGAGATAAATGTTATGCGGCGGGGCCCCAAAAAAAACTTATACCTGCCGGCATTGATAATCAGTAGTCGTATGTTCTTTGCATGGGTTGCAAAAGATTATTGACTAAAATTTGTTCGTTCGGCGGAATAATTAGTACCTTTCATGCGAAGCAAAACAGAACAAGCCGACATGAAAGTACTGCACGTAAGTGCCGAATGCTATCCGGTGGCCAAAGCCGGCGGATTGGGCGATGTAGTGGGCGCACTCCCCAAATATTTAGCGGTTCACGGCCAATCGGCGGGTGTTGTCCTGCCCAAGTATGACCTCAAATGGGTGAGGAATCACCGTTTTACGCCCATTTATCGGGGGGCTGTGCGGCTTCATCACGACTATGTGCCGTTTGCCATTGAGAAGGAGGCCGACGATAGCTTAGGTTATCCTCTTTTTGTGGTTAATATTCCCGGCCTCTTCGACCGCCCCGGCATTTATGCCGACCCTGGCGGCTGGGGCTATGGGGATGAAGTAGAGCGCTACATCTGCTTTCAGCAGGCCATATTGCAGTGGATTGCGGCTTCTCCGGGCCGGCCGGAGGTATTGCATTGCCACGACCACCACACCGGTCTGATTCCGTTCATGATCAAGTATTGCCCGGAGTATCGCTCGCTGGCCAACATACCTACGGTTTTTACCATTCACAATGGCCAGTATCATGGCGCTTTTAGTTGGCAGAAACTATACCTTCTGCCTTTTTTTGAAGCGGCAGGGCGCGGCCTGCTCGACTGGAACAATACCATCAACCCCTTGGCGGCGGGTATTAAGTGCGCCTGGCGCGTGACCACCGTTTCGCCCAGCTACCTGCGGGAGTTGGCCGAATCGTCCAATGGCTTAGAGCATCTGATCCGGCATGAGTGGCACAAGTGCAGCGGCATCCTCAATGGTATTGATGCCCAGGTGTGGGACCCCCATACCGACCAATACCTCTCGCGCACGCTTCAGGGCGACCACGATTTGGAAGCTTTTAAGCGCGACAATAAGCTGGCCATTGCCCAGCAAACGGGCCTCAATCCGGCCTTGCCGATGATGACCTTTATCGGCCGGCTGGTAGGCGAAAAAGGCGCGGATTTGCTGCCCGACCTCTTCCGCCGGGTATTAGCGAGCGGTATGCGGGTTGGCTTTGCGGTGCTGGGCACCGGCGAGCCCTGGGTGGGGGAGGCCCTGCGCCAGGTGGCCTTTGCTCATCCTGATCGATGCGCTGTGGCGTTGGAGTACAATGAGAACCTCGCTCACTTGCTCTATGCCGGCTCCGACTTTTTGCTCATGCCATCGCGCGTGGAGCCCTGCGGCCTCAACCAGATGTACGCCATGCGCTACGCCTCCATCCCCATTGTGCGGCGGGTAGGCGGCCTCAGCGATACCGTGCCCGATGTGGGCGAGCCCGATGGCGACGGCCGGGGGTTCCAGTTCAGCCATTTTAGCGTTGAGGATGCCTTCTTGGCCATCTACCGGGCTGCCGACTTTTACCACAACAGCGGGCGCGTAGCCGAACTTCGCGACCGCATCCGGCGTATCGATTTTAGCTGGGAGCACGCCTCTTTGGCTTATGTGCATATTTATTCAGAATTAACCTCGTAATCATCGGACGTAACCTATACCGAAATGAGAAGAAGTTCCAGATTTACAGATGTCTATGGCGGCGTCATAGGGCTCATACTCGGGGGCGGCGCCGGCTCTCGCCTTTATCCGCTTACCAGCCAGCGATCTAAGCCTGCTGTGCCCATAGGCGGTAAGTATCGCCTTATCGACATCCCCATTTCCAATTGCCTGAATTCGGGAATCCGCCGCATGTTTGTACTTACCCAGTACAACAGCGCGTCCCTCAACCAGCACATTAAAAACACGTATATATTCGACCATTTCAGCCAGGGGTTTGTAGATATCCTTGCCGCCGAGCAGACGCCCGCCAGCGATAAGTGGTTTCAGGGTACGGCCGACGCTGTACGGCAGTCGATGCACCACTTGCGCAACCACGAGCACGACCACGTGCTCATCCTTTCGGGGGATCAGCTCTACCAGATGGATTTTAAACTCATGGTAGACTATCACCTTGAGAAGAAGGCCGACCTCACCATTGCCACCATCCCCGTAGTGGCCCGGGATGCGCCCGGCTTCGGCATCCTCAAAGTGGATGAAAAGGGTATGATCAACAGTTTTATCGAAAAGCCCAAAACCGATCAGTTGCCCGATTGGCAGTCGGCTGTTGAAGAAAAATACGCCCGGCGCGGCCAGCATTATTTAGCGTCGATGGGTATTTATCTCTTCTCCCGGACCTTCCTCGACCGGCTTTTTGAAGAAAACCCTGAAGCCACCGACTTTGGCAAGGAGATTATTCCTTATGCCATCGAGCAACAGCACCGGGTGGCCAGCTATGCTTTCGATGCCTACTGGACGGATATTGGTACCATTCGCTCTTTCTTTGAGGCGAATATCGCCCTTACCGATCCCATTCCGGCTTTCAACCTCTTTGATAACGACAAACAGATCTTCACCCGTCCGCGCCTGCTGGGGCCTTCCAAGGTCTTTGGCACTTGGTTCAACCAGGCCATCATTGCCGACGGCTGCATCATTCATGCCAAACAGATCGATCGCTCCATCGTAGGCATTCGCTCGCGGGTGGGCTCGGGCACTGAAATATCCAATGCCATTGTGATGGGCAACGACTCTTACGAGACGCTTCAGGAGATGGGTAATCTTCAGGATCGCCCCCCTATGGGCATTGGCAAAGACTGTTATATCCGCAATGCCATTATCGACAAAGACGCCCGTATCGGGAACAATGTTCGCATCCACGGCGGCGCATCCTTGGCGGATATTGAAACGGATACCTACGTGATCCGCGACGGCATCATTGTGGTGAAAAAAGGCGCCGTGCTGCCCGATTTCACCCACATCGGCATGTCTATGTAGCTTGTTGCTGCCTGTCATAAGATCGAATAAAAATAAGTTGCCCCAGGCCATCTCCATTGGTCTGGGGCTTGTTTTTTTGGGCTGCGCCCGACTGCGTTTTAACTATTTTGAAAAAATATTCGGCAGCGGCAATCCAAAAAATCAGGCACTACCGTAAGTAGGTTACAATTGAGCTTACTATGCCGGTTGCCCAAACAAATAAACTTCTGACAGCGGTTAAAAAAACTGAATCTGGTTACTCTGGTTAGACAGAGTGTTTTTGTCCCCCGTTTTGTTTTCGTTTGTACAGGTTTATCCCTTAAGAAAGCGGTTTTTGAAAGGAAAGGGGCCGAAGTTTTTCGGCGCCCTTTTTTTGTTTACCTTAGCGCTAACCAAGACCTGTATGTTATGCCTGATCACACTGAGTTTTTCCTTCGACCGCGGCGGGTGTACGCTTTGCTGGTAGGCATAGATGCCTATCGGGCCGATGTAGTGCTTAATGGGCGGACTGCTTTTGCGCCGCTGCGGGGTTGCGTGGCCGATGTGATGGCGGTAAAAAACTGGATAGAGAAGCGCCCGGGCTTAGCTGCCGAGGTACTGACGCTAACCAACGGGCAGGCTACCAAAGGCGCCATAGCGCAGGCTATGGACGAGCATCTGGGGCAGGCTCAGGAAGGGGATACGGCGCTGTTTTACTTCTCGGGTCACGGAGCGCTGGAGGCCGCCGACCCCCGGCTTTGGCCTTCGGAAACAGATGGGCGATTAGAGAGCGTGGTATGCTATGCGGATGGGCAGGCGCAGGCCGACTGGCTGCTGGCCGATAAAGAGTTGCGCTGGCTAATAGGCCGGCTGTGGGCAAAGACACGGGCGCATATTGCGTTGGTTTTCGATTGTTGCCATAGCGGCGACAATACGCGTTTGGATCGGGCAATACCGAGGAGGGCCTATCCGGGGGCTGTGTTTCCAGTTAGACCCTGGTCTGATTTTTTATTTGCCTCATCACTGGACGCCGCTGATGTAGCGGCTAAGCCTATAGATGAAGTGTTGCCGCCGGGGCGCTATGTGCAGTTGAGCGCCTCGGAGAGCAATGAGGCTGCCGTGGAGGTCGCCGGTCGGGGCGTGTTTACCCAGGCCTTGTTGGAGTCGCTAGATCCGGTCGGCGCCTTGCCCGATTACAGGCAACTGAACAGCCAGGTGCGGCAGCGCCTGCGGCATCGGTACAGCCAGCGGCCCCGGTTGTACGCGCCCGAAGCAGAAGACGCGGCCCAGGCTTTTTTGGGCGGGGAAGTGGCTGATGCGGCAGGTTGGATAACGATGGTCTACCAGCCGGCCGGAGGCGGGCATTATGTGGCGCTGGCCGGAGCGGCGCACGGCCTGAAAGCCGGCCATACGGAGGTATGGGCGGAGGCGGAGCCGGCGCTGACACCGCTGCGGGGCATGGTCGAGGAGGCGCAGTTGGATGAGGCTAAGGTGAATTGGTCGGCTGCGGATGCAGCGCTATTGGGGCAGGCGCCCCGGCAGGTGCGCGTAGCGGGTACGTATAGCGCCAAACTAAGGTTGTACTTAGATGGAGGGGATGATGAGGCGGTTTTTGAGCCGCTGATGGAGGAATGGCCCGCCAACTGGCAGCTATGCGATGAGGAGCAGGCGGCGCAATATGCAATTTATGGGCGCGAGGGCTGGTGGTGGCCGGCGGCTCCTGCCGACCCCAACCGGCCATTGGCGCAGCCTTTGCGCGCCGCCAATCCGAAATCAATCTATGAGTTGAGGCGCTATTTGGCGCAAATGGAGCGCTATCATTTTTTGCGGGATGAGCTGGCGCCTGCGTCGGGGCAGTCGTTGCCGGAGTCGTTGCTGGGGTTGGAAGCTTTTATTTATGATGTAGCTGCCGGCCCGACCGAGTTACTGCCCCGAACCGAGGCCGGCTGGACGCTGGACTACGAGCCGATACCCCAAGGCGGGAAGCGCGAGATAGGTATAGCCATCACCAACCTCGGGGATGAAGATTTGTATGTGGCGGCTATTATTTACGGGTTTGACTTTTCGGTAAACCCTACCTATCTGCTGCCAACAACCATTATGCTGGAAGCCGGCGAACGCAAATGGCTGCGCGACCATAAGTCGGCTTACATCAAGCTGGAACAAGACCCCCGGGTTTACTGGTACCATTGGCCGGCGGCTTCCGATACCGTACAATTTGTGATGAGTAATGCGCCCTTCGACCTGAGCTGGATGAAAATGGAAGGGCTGCCCGGCCCTCTGGTGCCGGGCGGCCCCCTGCGCGCCGGCCGCGACAGTCTGCCCGGTTGGGCCGACCGACTGAGCGGTACGCGCTGGAACGTGGTAAATGTAAAGCTCAATTTGCGCAACCCCTGGTATGGCGCTATGCCTGCCGCCGACAGTTACTTCCCCGTTGGCGGCGAGGCTGCGGCCTGGTGGGCGCGCTGGGCATAATCAAAGACCCAGCGGAGCGCGGCGACCCACCTCTGAGGCGGCGTTGTGGCTCCAGTAGTCGTCGAGTACGGTATGCTTGCGGCGCGCGATGGAAGTGCGCTTTTGTTCGTCGAAAGAGGGATGGGCGTCCTGCCATCCTTCGATGTAGTAAGGGGGCTTGGCGCTGAAGACGATTTCGAGCCGGCGGTCGAGCTCGGGGAACTCCATCCGGTATACTTTCAGCATCTCTCCGGTAAAATCTTTGCCGGTATAGTCGCCTAAGCTGATGTTGGCCTCATAGGCGGCGGCATTTTTATGCATTAGCCTTAGGTAGCTCAGTGAGGGAATCATCAGTTGTTTGCCTGTGGGCAGCGCCTGCCAGTTCATGCGAATGCGGTTGAAGAGCTCGTCTTCGAGTATGGCGGCAGGCAGTTTTTCCTGCTGATCGCCTTCCGACTCGAAGTACGATAGGGTGTTCATGGCGTATCCGTCTTCCCGGAAGTTGAGTTGCCCAAACACGTGGCCGCACCAATCCTGCACGGAAGTTGTGGTTTTGAGGGTAAAGGGAAACTCGGCCGTCTTTACGGGCGTAAAGGTCGAGGTCATGATGGAGTAATCATAGATGCCCGTGGTAAAGCGGCGGATAAAGTTGGTTTTGAGGACGCCGGTAGAGTTGGGGTTGCGGTAGCGGTCGTTTTTCACCTGGCGGTCGGTGAGGAAGTCTTCGGTCACCTGAATGAGGATGGCCTGGCCGGGGTGGAGGTCGCGGTAGCGGTTTTGGCTGAGTTCGTAGGTGCTGATCTCAGCTTTGCCCTGATGCCAGTAGGGGTCGAGGTTGTTCGCCGTTTTTCCGAAAGCCGACATAGGGGTAGGGGCTGCGGCCAACGAGGCCGTAGCCGTTGGCGCTGCGGGAGCGGTGTCGGCGCCCGATTGGCAGGCGGAAATCAGCAGGCCGAGGGCCAGCGCAATGGCAAAAGGAGATATTCTGATCATGGCGGATGGTTTTTCGTACATCTAAAGTCAATGCTACGCCTTATAATACGAATGCCGGGGGGCTTTGGTTTACAGGCGCCCCGCAACCGGCCAGGACAGGCACTGAAATTGTGCAAAAATTTTTGACTACCGTAAAAAGTCCTATCTTGAAGCCCAAAATACAGGTTATGGAACGCCACATAGACGGCTGGCACAGCCCACGCCTCAACAAGCACATGGAAATTGCTACGTATGGGCATTATGGTTTTTCGCTACTCTTATTGCCTACGGCTGCGGCCGACTATTTAGAGTACGAACGTTTTTTGCTCATCGACGCCATTGCTCCCTATATTGATGCGGGCAAAGTGAAGGTCTTCTCCATCAACAGCATCAACTCCGAAAGCTGGCTCAACAGCAAAATGCACCCCCGGCACAAGGCCATACGGCATACTCAGTTCAACGACTATATCTATCACGAGGTGATTCCCTACATCAAAGGCAAAACCAGCGAAGATACGCCCATCATCACTTGCGGGGCTTCTTTTGGCGCTTTGCACTCGATGAACCTCTTTCTCAAGCGCCCCGACCTCATCAATGGCGTCATCTCCATGAGCGGCGATTATAACCTGAGCACCTACACCAAGGGCTATCACGATCAGGATGTATACTTTAACTCGCCTATGGAGTATTTGCCCAACCTCAACGATGAGTGGTTTTTGTCGCGCATCCGTGCCAGTGGGCATATTCATATCCTTACAGGGCAGGGCGATTGGGAGCATCCGGAGGCGTCGCGCCGCTTCAGCGCCGTGCTGAGCAGCAAGGACATCCCGCATGAGCTTGATCTTTGGGGCTTCGATATGCCGCACGATTGGCCCACCTGGCGCAAGATGCTGCCTTATGTACTGCAAGCCAAGTTTTAACAGGCTTATTTCTGAAGTTTTTGTCATCGGGAATTTACCATGTTGCAAAACTGGCTTGAACCAGCCGACCCGGCTGCGCTGGGCGTAACTGCACTGCCCGAATACGCTTTTGGGCGGCAAGTGCGCTTTTTTTCGTCTGCTGCTGATCTGAGCGATGTTCAGATTGGCCTTATTGGCATCGATGCGGCTACGGCCAATGCCGTGCGGGCCGAGTTGTATCGACTGTGCTGGGCTACGGAAGGGCTGGTGTTTGCCGATCTGGGCAATGCGCGCAAGTCAAGCCCTGACTTCCTCACTTCTCTGCTGCGCGAACTCCTTGACGGCCGGATTTTTCCCTTACTTATCGGGGATGCGCCCCAGGCGTTACAGTCGCTTTACCAGGCTTTTTTGGCAGGGCATGATTTGCCCAGTTTGGTTTGCGTCGATGACCGGGCGCCCTTTAGCCTCCAACCGGATAAATCGCCCGAACACTACCTAAACATCGCTTTGCATAGGCGCGCCCGGCTCTTTTCTATGGGCCTGATCGGCTTGCAGGCCCACTTCGTGCCCCCGCCGGTATTCGACTGGTTGGAGCGTCATCATTACGAATGTGTTCGCCTGGGGCGGGCGCGGGCTGAGCTGGCCGAGCTGGAGCCGCTGCTTCGGGATGCCGATCTCTTGGGTTTTCACCTGCGGAGCCTCAAAAATGCCGATGCGCCTGCGCAGCGCGACGCCTCGCCCAGCGGGTTCACCCTTGAGGAAAGCTGCCAACTGTGCCGCTATGCAGGCATGAGCGATAAACTTCGGGCTTTTAGCCTCTATGGGTTTGATGCCGAGGCCGGAACACCTGCCGAAGTGCAGCGCACCATACAGGGCATGGCCCAAATGATCTGGTATTTTGCCGAGGGCTTCTACAATCGCAAAAGCGACTACCCGGCTACCAATGAAGGGCTTACCGAATACATCGTCGATTCCAAGGGGCGCGATGGCCAAATCGTCTTCTGGAAGAGCAACAAAAGCAGCCGCTGGTGGATACAGGTGCCCGTCAGGACGGCCCGAAAGTACGACCGCCATCGGCTCATCCCTTGTAGCTACAGCGACTACGTTCGGGCGTGTAACGACGAGCTGCCCGACCGCATTGTCAATGCCTTTAAACGCTTCTGATTGTCTATGATTCCTCACTGGCTGGAAAGAACAGTGTTGCTGGTTGGCCCCGAAAGGCTGGAGCGCCTCATTGGCGCCCGGGTGTTGGTGGTAGGCTTAGGCGGCGTAGGCAGCTTTGCCGCCGAATTTCTGGGCCGGGCCGGAATAGGTCGCCTCACCTTAGTAGACGGCGATAGCGTAGACCCCACCAATAAAAATCGGCAGTTGGTAGCGCTTGACTCTACCGTCGGCCTGCCCAAAACGGAGGTGATGCGCGCCAGGCTTATGGACATCAACCCCGAACTCGACCTGCACATCATAGCGCACTTTCAGGAGCCCGACGATATGGAGCGCCTGATAGCCGATGGTTATGATTATGTACTCGACTGTATCGATAGCATACAGCCCAAACAACTGCTCATCGAAACCTGTCAGCGCGCCGGCGTTCGCTTCATCAGCGCTATGGGGGCCGGAGGCAAGACCGACCCCGAGCGCGTGCGCATCACGCGCATGAACCAGACCAAAAACTGCCCTTTTGCCCAGCAGATTCGCCGTACCATGCGCCGACAAGGGCATCCCGTCGATTTTTGGGTAGTATCCTCCGACGAAGAGACAGAACGCAACTCCCTGCGCCTCACAGATGGCAGCCGATATAAAAAATCCTTTTATGGCACCATCTCTTTTATGCCTGCCCAGTTTGGGCTGCTGATGGCCGCCCACGTCATTCGAGAGCTCATGGCTACAGAGCCGTAGGGCCGGCCATAAACCCAAGCGGCCAAAAAAGCGTTCTTTTGGCGATGCAAATAGGTTCAATTGCCGCCGAGGCGGCGTATCTTTGCGGCGCATTTCACCAGCAAATTTCATGAGCGAACAAATCAAACACGAGTGCGGCGTGGCCCTCATCCGACTTCGCCAGCCGTTGAGCTATTACTACGAAAAGTACGGTTCGGCCTTTTATGGCCTCAATAAACTGCGGATGTTGATGCAAAAACAGCGCAATCGGGGCCAGGATGGAGCCGGTATGGCCACCCTCAAACTCGATGTCGCTCCGGGCGATAAGTACATCAGCCGCAAGCGCAGCATCGCCCCCAACTACTTAGACGACCTCTTTGAGCAGATATTTCGCCACTTTAAAGACCTGCCCGCCGAAAAACTCGAAGACCCCACATGGCTCAAGGCCAACAAACCCTATATGGGCGAGTTGTTGCTGGGGCACCTCCGCTACGGCACCCACAGCTCCAATACCATCGAAACCTGCCATCCCTTTTTGCGCCAGAACAACTGGATCACCCGCAACCTCATCTTAGCCGGCAACTTCAACCTCACCAACGTCGATATGCTCTTCAATGAGCTCATCGAACTCGGCCAGTACCCCAAGGAAAAGTCGGATACAGTGACGGTGATGGAAAAAATCGGCCACTTCCTCGACGACGAGGTGCAGCGCCTCTTTACCTGGTTTAAGCCCGATGGCTACGACAACAGAGAAATCAGCGAACTCATCGCCAAAAATCTCGATATCCAGCGCCTGCTGCGCCGCGCCAGCAAAAAATTCGATGGCGGCTATGTGATGACCGGCATGCTGGGGCATGGCGACGCCTTCGTCATGCGCGATCCCAACGGCATCCGGCCCGCTTTCTTCTACGAAGACGACGAGATCGTGGCCGTAGCCAGCGAGCGCCCGGCCATACAAACGGCACTGGAAGTACACATCAGCAAAGTACACGAGCTCACGCCAGGCCACGCCCTCATCATCAAAAAAAATGGAGAGCATAGCGTAAAGCCTTTTATAGAGCCTCGCCCCAGAGCGGCATGCTCTTTCGAGCGCATTTACTTCAGCAGGGGCAACGACCGCGATATCTACATGGAGCGCAAAGAACTGGGCCGTCGCTTAGCCGACCCCATACTCCAATCCATTCAGTACGATTTCAAACACACCGTCTTCTCTTTTATCCCCAATACCGCCGAAACGGCTTTCCTGGGCCTCATGGAAGGGGTTGAAACAGCCCTCAACCAATACAAGCAGGAGAAAATTCTCAAACTTACCGAAGACCTCAAACCCGCCAAACTCGAAAAAATCCTCAACCTCCGCGCCCGGGCCGAGCGCCTCGTGGTCAAAGACGAAAAACAGCGCACCTTTATAGCCGATACCACCGCACGGGGCAGCATGGTGTCGCATGTATACGACGTCACCTACGGGGTTGTAGAAAACGAAAAAGATACCTTGGTACTACTCGACGACTCCATCGTGCGCGGCACCACCCTGCGCGACAGCCTCATCCAGATCGTCGCCCGCCTGCGCCCCCGGAAGATCATCATTGTGAGCTCGGCGCCCCAAATCCGCTACCCCGACTGCTACGGCATCGATATGTCGAAGATGGGCGAGTTTGTCGCTTTCAAAGCGCTGGTGGCCTTAGCCAAAGAGCAGGGCAAAGAGCATCTGCTGCGGGAAACCTACGAGCGCTGCCAGGCTTCCATGCTATTGCCGCTGGAGGAAGTGCAGAACGAGGTGGTGGCCCTTTATGATGAGTTTGACTACGAGGACGTTTCCCGCAAAGTGGCCGAAATCATCACCCCGCCCAACATCAAACCCAAAGTAGAGGTCATCTATCAAACCGTCGATAACCTCCGCGAGGCTTGCCCCAACAACAACGGCGACTGGTACTTCTCCGGCCGATACCCCACGCCCGGCGGCTGCCGGGTGGCCAATCGCGCCTTCATTTATTATATGGAGGGGCGCAACGAAAGAGCTTATTAAGCACTTGACAACCATTTGTATTTATTTACCTTTACGCGGTTTTTCCACCTATCCAATAAATAAACAAGGTATCATGACGTCATCCCCATTCTTTCGTCGCAGCGCCGGATGGATACTGGCTGTTGTATGTTTGTTGGGCCTGCTCCCTCGCTTACAAGCCGCCCACCCCGAGACGCCTGTATTGGCTTCCAATCAAACCAGCGTCGCATGGTCGCCCGATGGCCGCCAGGTAGCCGTTACCTTCGGCGACGGCCGCTTAGCCATCTTTACCCCGGGGCGCAATCAACCCCAGTGGCTCATTGAAGAGGCTACCGGCTCCGGTCTTTTCTGCGTCGACTGGTCGCCCAATGGCCGCCAACTCGCTGTGGGCGGCCAAACCTCCGTACAAATATGGAATGCCGCCGATGGCAGCGTAGCCGGCACTTTAGCCCACGATGACTACGTGCGCGATGTAGCCTGGTCGCCCGATGGCCGTCAGGTGGCCGCCGCTTCCGATGATAAACTCACCTGGCTCTGGGATGTAGGCCGCCAAACCGTGCGCTACAAACTCAGCGGACATACCGACTGGGTGCGGGCCGTCGCCTGGTCGCCCAACGGCGCTCAGGTCGTTACGGGCTCCGACGACGGCAAAGCCATCGTATACAACACCAACGAAGGCACTACCGCCCTCATCCTCGCCGCACACACCGACTATGTCCGCGACGTCGACTGGGCCCCCGCCGGCAGTTCCATCGTCACCGTCAGCGACGACCAGCAAGTCATCATCTGGAACGCTAAAACGGGCGTCGAAACCCGTCGCCTCTCCGGAGGCCACGCCAACTGGATCATGGCCGTAAGCTGGTCGGCCGACGGCAGCAAATTGGCTACCGGCGATATGACCGGCAAAGTAACCCTCTGGAACCCCAATACCGGCGCTCGCCAAAGTTCATTCGAGGGCGGAGCAGAAGGCTTAACCGCCATACAGTGGTCGCCCGACAACCAAAAACTCGCCATCGCTCTGATGTCGGAAAAAGTCAGCGTATGGTCGGCCGCCGGCACCGTACAAAACTACTGGAACGTCCCCGATGTAGAAGGTATGGATGGCTATGATGATACCATGGCCGATCAGGAAATTGTAGACCCCGTACTCTCTCAGTCCGACGTCGCCTGGTCGCCCAATGGCCGCCAACTCGCCGTAGCTTTCAGCGACGGTCGGCTCGGCCTCTTTACCCCCGGTCAGGCACAACCCCGCTGGATCGTCGAAACGGCGCCAGGCACCAGCCTCTTCGCGGTGGCCTGGTCGCCCGATGGCAGCCGCATCGCCGCCGGTAACGAAAACTCCACCCGCGTCTGGAATACATCATCAGGTAAGCTTATCGCCGAGATGGCCCAGAACGACTACGTGCGCGATCTGGCTTTCTCCCCCGACGGCCAATACCTCGCCGCCGCCTCCGACGACGGCATCACCTGGGTGTGGAATGTAACCACTCAAAACCTGCGCTACAAACTCAGCGGCCATACCGACTGGGTGCGCGGCGTATCCTGGTCGTCCAATGGCAAGCAAATTGCTACCTGCGCCGACGATGGCTCCGTACTCGTATTCAACGCCGGCACCGGCCTGCTTGAGCGCACCCTCAGCGGGCATACCGACTATGTGCGCGACCTGGCCTTCTCTCCCGACGGCTCCAAAATTGTCTCCGTCAGCGACGACCTCCAGGCCATCATCTGGGATGCCGCCACCGGAGCTACCCTGCGCCGCCTCACCGGCAGCCACGAAAACTGGATGATGTCGGTAGCTTGGTCTAAAACCGGCAACCAAATCGCTACCGGCGATAACAACGGCCTCATCGTCATTTGGGACGCCAACTCAGGCCGCGCCACCGGTAACTTCCGCCCCGATGGCGAAAACTTCATCCAAAGCCTCGACTGGTCGCCCGACGGCCGCCAACTGGGCGTGGGGCTCACCAGCGAAAACCTCAAAACCTGGTCGGCTGCCGGTCAGGCACAATCTTCCTGGGTGATAACCATGCAGGGCCAATAGCGCCATAACAAACGCACAAACGGGGTGAAGACAGTATCGTTTGTCTTCACCCCGTTTTCTTTTTGGGCGTGCCCCCGGCCCCTGCCTTTGGCCATTATTCCCATCTATGGACATATACCTTAGGCAGGGGCCGGGGTCGTGCTGTCCGCTCTTATGGGGCCGCCTTGCGAGTTTACCCCGTCAATGCAGTTTCCCCTGCGGCCCCATACCGCTTCCATCACTCACGCGGGCCGCCAACTCCCTTTGCCGATTCTTCCTCATATCGCGTCGAACGCCATTATAAAAACATCACCTTCAAGGCCTGCCAGAGCGCTGAGGCCTTGGCATTATCGCCCCGGGCGCGATCAGCCCGGATTTCGGACAACTGATGACACCACAACAGATTGAGGCCGCCAATGCGGGTAGGGGCGTAGGGCGATAGCGCAGCCCGGATGCCCGCCCGGGCAGGAAGCAGCCCAAACAACAGGGCCGTATGGCATTGGCGCTCGCTGAGCAGGGCCGCCAGCGGCAGGCTTCCTTCGGGCAAAAGTTGAATCAAAGCTACTTTTTCGCTCATGGGCGTCAACTGTGCCGCCTTCAGAATGTTCTCTAAATAGGCAATATCGGCCTCCCGATCGGCTTCAGCCCCTGCCAATACTACCATAATGCCTTGATTGGCACGCCCTTCCACCATCTGCGGAGCCTCAGGATACGCAATAAGCTCAATGCCGGTTGATTTATCCACAAAACGATCATTTAGTAGCTCGACAAATATAAAAATTATATTCCGAATTGATGCAAGATACTTGCGCAATTTGAAATTTTTTTCATAACTTTGTGCAAATGAGAGCAATGAAGCATTCCATCCACATTACCAAAACGCAGCAGTCCCGCCTCGATTCGGTCGACTTCAGCAACATCCCCTTTGGCCGGGTTTTTTCCGACCACATGTTTGTAGCCGACTACAAGAACGGGCAGTGGGGAGATTACCGAATTGTGCCTTTTGGTCATTTTACCATTCACCCGGCTTCAATGGCGTTGCACTACGGCCAGGCTATTTTTGAAGGCATGAAAGCCAGTAAAACCAACGATGGCCAGCCAATGTTGTTTCGCCCCGAAATGCACGCCAAGCGCATCAACGCTTCGGCCGAGCGCTTAGTGATGCCGCATTTCCCGGAAGACATGTTCGTTGAGGCCCTGCATACGCTGGTAGGCTTAGATGCCGACTGGATTCCAATGGAAGAGGGCAGCGCCCTGTACATCCGGCCGTATATGTTCGCTACCGACGAGTTCATTGGCGTGCGCCCCTCCGAAACGTACCGCTTTATCATCTTCACGGGGCCGGTAGGCCCGTATTACCCCAAGCCGGTGAAACTGTTGGTAGAGCAGCACTATGTGCGCGCTGTGCCCGGCGGCACGGGCGAAGCCAAGGCTGCCGGCAATTACGCAGGCAGTTTGCTGCCCGCCAAGCGCGCTCAGGAAAAAGGCTATGACCAAGTGATGTGGATGGGCGGCCCCAACATGGAGCTGATACAGGAAGTGGGCACCATGAATATCTTTTTCGTCATCGATGGCAAACTGGTTACCCCTGCTACCGACGGCGCCATCCTCAAGGGCATTACCCGCGACAGCATCATCCGCCTCATGCGCGACCAAGGCTATACCGTGGAAGAACGCCCCCTGTCTATCCGCGAAGTTGCCGCCGCTTATGAAGCCGGCAAACTTCAAGAGTGCTTTGGCGCCGGTACGGCCGCCGTGGTGAGCCATGTGTCCCACATCGCTTATGGCGATCAGGAAATGACGCTCCCCCCGGTCGATAACCGACCCATGGGCGAGTTTATCAAAGCCTACATCAATGGCATGCGCTCCGGTCGCATCGCCGATAAATATGGCTGGAATGTACCGGTAGAGGCAGCGGTAGAGGCTTAGTTCTCGTAACGCCTCGTTTTTATTTGGCCCCAACGCGCAATCTGTGTGTTGGGGCCAAATTTTTTTATGCCGGATCAAGTTGTTTTTCAATGAGCTACAAGTAGCGGTTAATTGCTCTATCAAAAATCTTGCCATTTTTAACAACAAAATCTCAACTATCCCGTAAAAGAGTGTATTATTGTATAGTATAATGGCACATCTTATGTAAGCCCATTGGCAACCCAAAACAACGACCGGAGCTATGCTAAAGCAAACGCTGAGCCAAAAGACGCTCCAAAAGCTGTCGCCCCAGCAGATACAACTCATGAAGTTGCTGCAAATACCGACAGCCATATTGGAGCAGCGCATCAAGGAAGAACTTGAGGCCAACCCTGCCTTGGAGGAAGGGGGCGCCGCCGAGTACGACGACGAGATGCCCGACGACCGCTTCTCCGGCGAAGACGATTCCTATGCCAACGGCAGCAGCGACGACGACACGCATGGCGAAGCCGCCGAAGACTACCGCAACGACGATTTTGAACTCGACGGTTATCTCCAGAATTTTATAGAGGAAGACCCCGTCTCTTATCAGGGGCAAAGCGAGGGCTACCAGGCCGAAGAAGAAAGACAAACGCCCGTAGCCATAGAAAGCGATTTCCACGACTACCTCGAACAGCAGCTCGGTCTGCTCAATCTCGCCGATGAAAAATCGGAAGCCATCGCCCGCCAGATCATCGGCAGCATAGACGACGACGGCTATCTGCGCCGCGAAACCGAATCGATCATCGACGACTTGCTCTTTTCCCGCAATATCTTTGCCGAAAAGGCCGAAATCGATGACATGCTGGCCCAAATTCAGCGCTTTGACCCCCCGGGCGTGGGCGCTCGCGACCTGCGTGAGTGCCTGCTCATCCAATTGGAGCAAAAACTCAGCCTCTCAGCCAGCCTCACAGCCTATCAGGTACTCGATCTCAGGCTGGCCAGAGACCTCATTCGCGACCACTTCGAGGAGTTCAGCAAGAAGCATTACGAAAAGCTACAGCGCCAGCTCGATGTAGATGAAGACGATCTGAAAGCCGCTGTCGACGAGATACTCAAACTCAACCCCAAGCCCGCCAGCGGCTATAACGGCGGTAGCGCGGCCAGCAGGCAATACGTCATCCCCGATTTTCTCGTCATCAACCGGGATGGCGAACTGGAGCTGACCCTGCATTCTAAAAATGCCCCCGATCTGCGCGTCAACGATCACTACCGCGATATGCTGCGCGCCTACCGCAGCAGCGCCCGCGCAGGCAAGGCCTCGCCCCGGCAAAAAGAAGCCGTACTCTTCATCAAACAGAAGATCGATTCGGCCAAGTGGTTCATCGATGCCATTCGCCAGCGCCAGGACACCCTCTTCAATGTCATGTACGCCATCATGCGGTACCAATACGACTACTTCCTCACCGGCGATCAAAAGCGCTTTCGGCCCATGATCCTCAAGGATATAGCCGATCTTACGGGGCTTGATATTTCAACAGTATCGAGGGTGGCCAACAGCAAGTTTGTTCAGACAGAATTTGGCGTTCACCGCCTCAAAGAATTTTTCTCAGAGGGCTTAGCCACCAATGAAGGGGAAGAAGTATCTACCCTCGAAGTCAAAAAGGTACTCAAAGAATTTATCGACGCCGAGAGCAAGCGCAAACCCCTGAGCGATGAAAAGCTCAAGGATATGCTTCAGGAAAAAGGCTACGATATCGCCCGCCGTACGGTGGCCAAATACCGCGAACAATTGGGCATCCCCGTCGCCCGCCTGCGCAAGGGGCTCTAGGTTTCTAAAGGCCGCGTTAACGCCCCGCATTCAGCCGTTAAACATACGTTAAACTAAGGGGGCGCCAACGCACAGCCCTTGTGCGAAGGCGTTTAATTGCTGAGTTTTACAGCGCCGGCCTTGCCATATACCTCCCGAACAGTTGGTGACTTTCCGGCTCTGTTGCGTCGGAAAAATAGGCAAGCCGCTGAAAAAACATATTTTTGGACCCGTTTTAATCAAATGCAAGCCGTTATGAACTACCGTTCGATCTTTGGACTTTTTCTGGTCGCAGCGTTCACTTTGCTGAGCAGCGCGGCCGTACAGGCGCAAAAAATTGCCTACGTCGACATCGACCGCATCCTGGAATCGGTGAAAGAATACCAGGACGCTCAAACCGAACTCGACCGCCAGGCTTCCGTATGGCGCCAGGAAATTGCGCAGGAATACGACGTCATCAAAGGGATGTACAACCGCTATCAGGCCGAGCAGGTGCTGCTCAGCGAAGAGTCGCGCCGCCAACGCGAAGAAGAAATCATGAATAAGGAGAAGGCCGTGCGCGACCTTCAGCGCGAGCGCTTCGGCCCCGAGGGCGAGCTCTTCCGCCGTCGTCAGGAGCTCGTTAGGCCCATTCAGGACAAAGTTTATCGCGCCATTGAAGCCTATGCCGGCGAGCGCGGCTACGACTTCATCCTCGATAAATCCAGCGGTTCGGGTATGATCTTCGCCAACCCCCAATACGATAAAACCGACGATATTATCAGCCGTCTGCGCTAAAGTGGCTTAACAACGCGAAATTGTGCTACCTTTGCGCGGCTGATTTCTTTTGGTTCACTTAAATTTAACGACAAACATGAGAAACGTGCTGAAGCTGGCCCTGTTGCTTGTTCTGCTCACGGGCGCATCCAACCTGGCTCAGGCTCAGAAGTTTGGTTACCTCAACTCGGCAGCCATCCTCACGGAAATGCCCGAAGTAAAACAAGCTGAGGCTAACCTCGAAGCCCTGCAAACCCAACTCCAAAAGCGGTTGCAGGCCAACTACGAACAACTACAACAAGATTTCCAAGCCGTTCAGCAAAAGGTAGAGCGCGGCGAACTCTCGCCCCGACAGCAGGAGGAAGAAGGCAATCGCCTGCGCGAGCGCGAAGCCGCCTTAGCCAAAGAGGAGCAGGATATGGCCCAGCAGTTGCAAACCAAACGCAACGAATTGCTGCAACCCATCTACGAGCGCGTCAACAACGCCATCAAAGCCGTAGCTACCGAAGGCAGCTTTACCATGATCTTCGATCAGCAGGTGCTCCTTTACAGCGATCCCGCCGGCGATGTAAGTACCCTCGTAAAGGCCAAGCTCGCTGCCGGCAACTAAAATACATCCGCCCTTGGCGTCGTCTTCACAACCCATTGGCGTATTCGATTCCGGCGTCGGCGGCCTCACGGTCGTACGCGCCCTGGCAGAGCGCCTCCCTGCGGAGGCGCTCTGTTATTTTGCCGATACGGCCCATGTGCCCTACGGCCCTCAGCCCGCCGCCCGCATTACGGGCTACGTCTCCGACATTACGGCCTTTCTGCTTAGCCAGGGCGCCAAGATCATCGTGGTAGCCTGCAATACGGCTACGGCAGCCAGTTTGCACCACCTGCGCGAGCGCTGGCCTCAGGTGCCTTTTGTGGGCATGGAGCCCGCGGTAAAGCCCGCTGCCTTAGCTACCCGCACGGGTAAGGTGGGCGTGCTGGCCACTCAAACCACCATTGCCAGCGAGCGCTACGCCAGCCTTATGGCGCGCTTTGCCCAAGGGGTACAGGTATGGCAAGACCCCTGCTTGGGATTGGTGCCCCTCATCGAAGCCGGCCGCTGGGATGAGCCCGAAACAGAAGCGCTGCTGCGCGATATCCTCCACCCCATGCTCAGCGCCGGCGTAGATACGCTCGTATTGGGCTGCACCCACTATCCGCTGGTGGCCCCGCTCATCCGGCGCATTGCCGGCGAGGGCGTCGCCCTCGTCGATCCGGCCCCGGCGGTAGCCCGTCGCACCGAGGCGATACTCCGCGAACGCAATGCCTTGGCTAAGGCAGAGGCTGTCGCTCCCCTTCATCATTTTTATGCCTCGGGTGCTACCGATGTGGCCGAGCGTACTTTGCTCCACCTCTTTGGGCGTCATCTGCCCGTCGTTCACCGCGAAGTGGGCGCCTCCTGCGAGGAAGAGGGATAAGGGTTTTAAGGGTAGTAAAGGTAATAAGGGTTTTAGGGGTGTTGGGGGTAGTAAGGGTTTTAAGGTATTAAGGGTTTTAGGGGCCCGCCCGCTTGGGGTGGTTTTACCCGGCTGAACAGACGGGCGGGTAAATTTTAAGGGGCCGCGCACTTGGGGTGGTTTTACCCGGCTGAATAGACGGGCGGGTAAACATTAAGGGGCTCCGCTTAGACAGGGGCAGGCGGCCTGCGCCGCTTGGGCCTTAACTTCCTTAACTATCTTAATGGTCAAAAAACAGATCAGCGAAGCTGAGCATTGCGCTTTCGCTCCCCGATCTTTTTGCGCCTGGCGTAATCAAAAAAGACAATCCTCCCTACCTCTTGCATGGGGAGCTCGGGGATCGCTGACACTCTGGATCGGGGAGCGCCCCAGGCATAAAACCGCTATCCCAAGCCCTAAACCACTAACCCCGAGCCACGACGATCCCCGAGCCGTAGTTTTTTTAACATTAAGGTATTAAGGACATTAAGCGCCGCCGCTTACGAATGGGTAGCAGGCCCGCGCCGTTTAAGCCTTAACTTCCTTAACTATCTTAATGGTCAAAAAACAGATCAGCGCAGCGGAGCATTACGCTTTCGCTCCCTGATCTGCTCACACCGGGCGGCTCGCATAGGCGCTTAGGTGCGGTTCTTCATGCTTGTACAGCTCGGGGATCGCTACCACGCCGCTGCAGCAGCCTCCGCTCACTCAATCCCGCTCACCGCTCACCGCTCACCGTTCACTCAAAAATCACCGCTCACCCAAAACCCCCAACTTTCCCTTAGCCACGCCGGCCCCGCACCGTAGCTCATACCAGTAGTTGCCCGCAGGCAGTCCCACCAACGGCAGGCTTTGCTCCAATTGGCCGCCTACGGGGGCCAGCACCTGGCGGACTACCTCACGCCCCAGCGCATCGCGTAGGGTGAAGGTAGCCGAGCCCGCCGGCAGGCCCGTAGCCCGCAGGGTAGTAGCCCCCCGGGCCGGATTGGGAAACAGCGCACAGGAAAACGCCTCCCCCTCGGCGGGCTCTTCGGTGGCCGTGAGGCTCACCTGTATGGTTTGGCAGCGGGTGTCCGTGCCCCGAGGGTTGGTTGCGCTCAGGCATACCTCGTAGGCGCCCGCCTGCGCATAGGTATGCACCGGATGCGGCAGCGTATCGATGGCCCCGTCCCCGAAGCTCCAGGCCCAACGGCGGATGTCGTGGTAGCTCTCATCCCGGAAGGCCAGCTCCGGCCCCGAGGCCATGTAGCTCCAGACCGCTACCGGCGGCTGCCGCAGGGTGTCGCAGGGGCTGCCTTCGAGGGGGCCGAGGCGGTAGTTGGGGAAGTTGGGGAGGGTAAAGGAACTATAAGTTGCAAGCTCAAAACAATGCTGGCATAGGCCGCAGGCTAAGCCCAGCGAGTCGGGATGCTCTATGACGTGCAGGTGCTTAGCTGTATTGTTGCTATTGATGTAAATACGGCCATCAGGACCCAGTTGCATCAGATAGAAGGTGGTAGCCATCAGATTGCTGGCTGGCTCGGTATAGCCATCCCAAACAGCTACAGTAACACGCGAGGCTTCAATATTTTCCGCCTGCAAGTCGTATTGATACACATACCTGAAAGACGATACATACAAAAAGCGATTGTTGGGCGAAATGGAAATGCCTGCGCAAACAGTACTGTCTACATAAGTGAACTGTACTGGATTGGAAAGATATCCGTTGCATCGATCAAAGTCATAGATACTTATGTGTACATAGTCACCAACCACCCCTGCTACATGCACATTAGCAAACTTAGTTCCATCGGAAGAAAAAGTAGCTTGTCCAATGGAGTTGGAGGGTATAGGCTGGCCCTCTACCTCTAAACCTTTGTTGATGAGTCCTGTGGGTGTGACCAAGATGCGGTGGTAAGCATTGGTGTCGTAGCGCCGTATGAGCAGCCACCAATCCCGGCCGTTGGCATGTTTTGTAGATATTATTTTGCCTTGGTGTAAATCTTGTGAAATAAACGGTTGGTTCTTGGCAACCACTCCGCCTAATCCATTATTAAGGTTCATATTGATTATCGTAAAGTAAAAGTTATCAGATTGTAGTGCCAATTGATCCGTTCGAAATACTTTGTCCATGTGCAAAAGCAAAAAAAGGCTGTCGTGTTCAGGCCAGGGCAAGGCCATAGCGCCTTGGTCTAAAATATACCCGTAGTCTTGCCACTGATCGGCATGTGGTCCCGGATTTAGCCCCTGTCCATTGGCCATTACCTCCCCCAACGCATTAGCAATATAAATTCCATTGGTATAAAATAACAAATGGCCAGCGCTATCGCATATACTAGCATTGACTTGATAAAAGGACATATCTCTAAACTCATAATAAACATCTGGTGGTGTAGTATTGAAATCAATGACAGTGCCTGCAAAATTTGGGTTTGACTGGCTATTTTGTCCTAACATCCAAACATAATCATGCTTTTGGGCAGCGGCGGTTGTAAAAAGCGCAAGGCTAAGAAATAGACTTAAGTATAATGATTTCATAAGCAAAGCAAAGAAAGGCCGGAACGAAGCATGGCCCCCATTCCGGCCTGATGATTTTAATGGTGAATCATAATTTTATGCGCCGACCAAACGCCGTCTAATTCGATCTGGAACCAGTATAGGCCGTTTTGGGGATACTGAATGCCGAGCGATTATGGCGCAGGGGCCGCCAGAGGCGTTATCGATTTTTTTAGGTATCATAAGCGCTAAGATATGATTTCTAAAGGTGCGGCGCAATTTTTTCCACGGGAAATAGGCGACTATACCTTACTAAGCCGCTCCCCGATCTGCTCACGCCGGGCGGCTCGCATAAGCGCTTGGGTGCGGTTCTTTATGCTTATACAGCTCGGGGATCGCTACCACGCCGCTCCGACAGCCTTTGATGATCGAAGCCCATCTGTGCCAGCCGGGTAAATGTTGCAAAGCACCCACGCCCACTGCGCGGTCGGGTAAAACTTCGATCCCATATTCCGCAGACTTAGTCTGCCTGTTAATGCCAAAAAGACCTTTTTAACACCCACCAGCCGGAGTAGGGACGCGATGCATCGCGTCTCTACTCCGGTAAATACTGCAGTCTAGTTTACCCGACCTGACCTTGGGCGGGCTGGTGGCCTAAGGGCACACGAAGACGATCAGAGGGCCACGGCATATGCTGCCTAAAATACGCCCCTGCGGCAGCACCCCCCCCAACACCCTTAATACCCCCAACACCCTTAATACCCTTAATACCCTTAACACCCCCAACACCCTCCCGGGCGCAGCCCCAGTAAAACGCACTCCTGTCGGACAAGGGGGTGCAGCGGTATGCGTGAGGCACGAGCGCATAATAGCGGAACACCCGGCGCCGCCCGTGGCGCTAACGGAGGAAGATGCGATGCGGCGTGGCCCCAAAAAAATAATTACCCCCTTTTGAAAGTACCGAATGGAAGAGGGCTGCCTCTGGCGAGCGGTTCGGCTAAGAGCGTGTTCGGAAATCCATCAATCGGCTACAAGCTGCAAATTTCATGCTGCACTTCGTTGGCTTTCTTCGTCGTAGCTGCCGGCTACGCCTGTGAAAGCCGCCTTGTTCAGCATAAAATTTCCTCGCTTTCGCTCGATCATGAATTCCCGAACACGCTCTAAAAGGCGCGTGCCCGGCGCTTATACAAGCATCCGGGCACGCGATATGGGGGAATAAACAAGGTTATTGCAATTGGAAGCGCACCACTACGCCGCCGTTGACGTCGGTGCGCGGGAAGCCGAGCGAGTTTTTGGGGATGGTGCGGCGGTAGTCGGTGAATACCCGCAGCGAGAGTCGCTTGTTGAGCTGGTATTCGGCCGAGGGCGAGATGTTGAGGGCAAAAGTACCCCGGGTGGGCTCGGATACCACGTCGAGATCGAGTTTGTGGGCGTAGGTGACGTCGTCGCGCAGCGAGAAGTTGAAGCGCAGATCGAGGTCCTGCTCCGAGAGTCGGCCGCTGCTGCGGGCGCCTAAGCCCTGGTTGGTTCCGCCGGTTGCGGGCGCCGGGGGGCGACTGCTGCCGCGTTTATTGCGTTTGCCGGTGAGGAGGCCGATGTTGACGCCCTTCATGATGTAGCCAAAGCCGGCGGTGATGTCCTTGGTGCGGGTCTCGCTCAGGATTTTGCTGGTAACGCTGAGGGCAAGGTTGCGCGACTGCTTGTAGTCGAAGTTGAACGACATGCCGTTTACGAGGGTGGCCTCGATGGCCAGCATGGGCTGGAAGCCCTCCTGGATGACGAGGTCGGGTATCTCCAACCTCGGGTAGAAGTTGAAGAAGATGGTATCCTTGCCGCCCTGGTTTTGGCTGGCTAAGTAGTCGAGGCCGGTGCGGTAGGTGTTCACCGTGAAGGTCGATTTATAGCCGTGCGAGATGTTGAAGTTGCTGAATATCTTCTTAAACGCCGGCAGCTTGGCCAGACCGCTGTAGGTGGCGCGCCAGTTGGGGCGCGGCATGGTATTGAAGAGGTTCATATCCATGCTACGGGGGTCTTGGGCGGTATAGGCCGCTACGAAGGCCGAGAGGATTACGTCCTGCTGGGTGCGGCCGTAGCCGTCGGTATAGCCTTGCGCCGCCTGGGAGGGGTCGAGGTGAGGGCCGGTACCGAGGCGCTGCGAGATAAGGGGGCGGTTGTTTTCGAAGGTTCTGAACAACTGCACGATCTGCTCGTCGTTATCCTGGAACAAGGTTCTGAGGGCCGAGTAAGATACCGACAGGTTGCCGCCGTAGGTGGGCACGGCATGCACATAGTCGAAGACGTCGTTTTTGGTGGTGTCTTTAAACGTCTCGGTATAGTTTTCGGCAAACTGCTTGGAGATGTCGATTTCGATGCGGAAGTCGGGATATGGCTCCAGCGTTAGGCGGCCGTCGATGGTTTGGGTGTAGGTTTGCACCACATCGCGGTTGAAGAATACGCTGTTGGTGATCCATCGGCGGTTGTCGTATAGCCAGTCGCCATTGCCTTCGGCGGGGTTGAAGCGCTGTTCGTCGGAGAGGGTACGGATGCGGGGCTGCCAGCCGGCTACGAAACCGATGCCCGGCGCGCCAAAGCCTTGGTCCATACCCAATAGCGACGACTGCGGCATAAAGCCGGGGATGGTGGTGCCCAACTGCTCGGAGAAGTTGAGCCTGGCTTTGCGCACCAGCAGCAGGGGCCGGATGAGGGCCCGGGCGAGTTGGCTGGGCTCGGCGTCTTTAGCCTGCCGACCTTGAGGTTGAGCCGGCGAATCGGGGTTGCGCTGGTCGACGGGCGTGCGCGCAGGCGTGCGGCCGGCGGGGCGGGCAGGTCGGTTGATGGCCTTTAGGAACTTCGACTGATCGTAGAGTTTGTCGAAGCTCAGGTCGGCCGTGAGCTGCCGGGTTTGGCCGTTCTGGATGACGTTGCCGAGGGTATCCACGTTGAGGGCGGCGGCATTCCAACTGTAGTTGGCGTTGTATTGCGCGCGCACCGACACCCAGTCCATAAACGGCAGGTAGCGTATGGGCAGCGTATACGAGGCATTGATGGTATGCTGATACAGCTTAGGACGGCCAAACTGCCGGACGTTGTTCCAGATGCTATCCCGGCGGAATTGCTGAATATCGCTACGGTTGAGGTTTTCGAGCATCCAGATTTCGTCGGGTTCGTCAATGACGGCGTTGTTGGAGGCGTTGAAGCCGAGTTTGAGCGCCTTGGTGAGGTCCCACTGGAGGTCGTAGGTGCGGTTCCAGAGGAATCGCTTGTTGAAGAAGGTATTAAACCGCTCGTCTACGCCGGCAAATCGGTAGCTGGTGCGCGCAAAGCGCCGGTCCATGACGGTGTTGAAGGTAAAGCTATTGGGCAGCGGGTTGAGGTTGAACTCCTTGATGATGCGCAGCGGCTTGGCATTGAGCCCCTTGAAGGGTTCGAAGTACTTAATGTTTCGGGAGAAGGTATAGTCGAGGCCCCCGGTTTGCTGCACCTGGTTGTCGTTGGAGATGAGGGGGTCGCTGCGGTCGGTTTCCGTGACGCCGTAGCTGACGCTGAAGTTGGAGATATCCCAGGGTTTGGGCGAACCCGTGGCATTGGACTTCTCCTTGCGCACATTGGTGAAGTTGTAAGAATTGATCTGTACTACTTCCTGGGCCTGCTCGCGGATGGAGTCGCGCACTTCGCTGGTAGGCGCGCTGTTGAGCTTGTCCTTGAGGCGGATGTCGAGGTCATAGGGGTCGTACTCGGGCGTATTGGCGGTACGCGACACCTGGGTATAGAACGGCAGGCGCACGCCCCAGTCGTCGGGCAGGAATTTGCCAAAGTCGAGGTTGGCCGCCACGTCGTAGCCAAAGGTGCTCTCGCGGGCGCGCTGGCCTACGCGGTCGCTGATGGCGCCAAAGCCGATGGAGCTGTAGTTGCTGGCTGCGGTGACGGTGCCGAGGTCGGCTATCTGAAGGTCGAGGCGGGCGATGGCGGCGGTAGAACCTCGCTCGTCTAAGCCTGTGACGCGCAACTCGTTGGCCCATACCTCTACCTTGTACTTGGCGCCGAGGTCTTGTTCATTCACGGGGTTGCGCACGCCTATCATCATCACTTTTACAAAGCCGAGGTTGGGGTTGCCCCTTACCTTGATGGTGTGGCTGGCGTTGGGCTGGTCTTCGGGCGTGTAGTTGCGCACATACTCGCGGGTGACGTCGAGGCCCAGATCATTGCGCTCCTCCTTGAGGCTGCGCAGGATGGCGAGCGGGAAGTTGAGCTCATTATCGGAGCGCCACACTTCGCGCTTGTAGGCGTCGCTATTGGTGTTGAGGCCGGTAAGTATGGACGAGTCCGACATCACCAGCGGAATCTCATATTCGTAGTAGTTCTCTTTAAAGTCGCTGCCTAAGCGCACAAATAACGACAGGGCGCCATTGGGCACGTCTCTTTCGGGCGCCTCGGCGTGTACGTTCATGCGCAGGCGCTCGTAGATGCGCAGGTCGTGCTCAGTGTATTTAAACACGGCGCGGGCATCGCCATCGCGGAGGCCGTCGTCGCGGTCGGCGGCATCGCGCGAGCCAATGCGCAGGGCCAGCGATTGTTCGTTCTGGAGCGTATTGAATACGCCTATGTTGCGCTCGCGCTGTATGCCCGGAGGTAAGGTATAGGCAAATGGCGTGCGGCTGGAGTTCTCTTCAATATTGACGGCGTCGATGTCGAAAGAGGTCTCGTCGAAGTCGGGCGAAGTATTCTGATTGAAGTCGAAGTTCTGGGTATAGCGGCGCCACTGGTTGCGCACCAGCTCCATGCGGGCGAAACGCAGAATGGTAGGCCGCTCAAAGCCGTGCATGTACATCCGCATGAAGAGTATCGAGCGGAAGTCGCGAATGCCGCCTATGCTCTTGCGCTGCGGCCCGTTGAGCGGAATGCGGAGGCGATACCAGATGCGGCCCGTGCGCGCATCTTCGATTTTATCGGTTACAAAGGGCGTGCGGGTGACGTCGATCTCGCGCCGGTCGAGGGGATTTACAAACAGCGGCACTTCGTACTGAAAGTAGCTTTCCGACTCGTTTAGGGTATTGTCTTGGTTGATGTCTTCGGCATCGGGTATGTTGGTGCCCGACTGCCGGAAGTCGCCGCCGCCGTCATTGGCCCTGGAGTTGCCCTGGGGGTTGTTGAACCTTCGGTAGCGCTCGCGCACGCCGGCGTTCGACTGGTTGAAGCTGTTGTCATTGTAAGGCAAAAAGTTGTCGCCGGAGGGATCAAGCGCCGCAATGCCGGCAGCCGTGGCGCTCACCGTGCTAATGGCATTGATCCAATCCCGGTAGTGGTCGGCCTCGCCGGCATCATCGAAGCCATCAAGACCCACATCCTGAAGGGCGCGGGTTTCGGGGTCGTTGTCGAAGGCCCGCGTAATTTGCTGGCCAATGGGCACCCGCGACCAAATGGTCGTATCCACCGGGCGGTTGGGGTTGGCGGGGCCGGGCAGGCCATTTTCAAAAAACTTGCGGGAATCTTTGAGGATGTCTTCCGAAATGTTGCCGAGGTTGATGTAGAGCGTCCCTTGTTTTAGCTCTGCATCGGGCGAGGGCTCGGCGGCATTTTCTGTATCGAGGAAGGGCGACAGCATCCACAGTTCCAGAAATTCGATGTTGGCCGTCTGGAAGTCGTTGGTATTGAGGGCCCGCATGATGCCGCCCCAGCGGGTTTGCGGGTCGCGCAGGCGGATGAAGGAGTCGCGCACCACTTCCACCCCCCGCGAGAACGAGTTATAGCCCGCCGGCGTATCAAAGTTGTAGGGGCCGCGCTCGTCGGGGTAAAAAGCCAGGTCGAAGGTCTGCACGTTGGGCAGTTGGTCAGGGGCGACGTTTAGGTTGGGGAACACCTCATTTTGAGGCACGATGCTGGTATAGGGGTCATTGTCGTCCACTGCATCGCGGGTGATGGGGTCGAGGCGATACCAGTTGATGCGGGCGCGGTTGGCGCCTGTTACCAAACCTTCTTCGAGGGCTTCCGGGAAGAGGGGGTTGTTGTTGTTTTCGTCGTTGCGCGGAATGCTCGACAGGAACCACTGGTTGACGGGCTGGCGCAGGTCGATGTTCGCGGAGGCGCCTTCAAAGTCGTCGATGTAAACGATGCCGTCCTTGTTGCTTCGGCTTTGGTTGATGGCGCGGGCGTGGCCCGGCTTGAGGTAGGCGGCCTCGGCTGTAAAGTTGATGTTGGAGGTTTGGTTGGTGCTGTAAAACGGCAGCTTGTCGGCCAAGCGGGTAAGCCAGGGCGCCTCGCTGCTGTAGTTCAGGTCGAGCCCCATGATGCGGTTATTGATGGGGTCGTCGCCGATGTTCACCTTGGGGGTGAAAGGCCGCTCGAAGAGCTGGAGGTAGCTGGCGCCAATGTTCAGCTTGTCGCTCACCTCATAGTCGGCGCGCAGGCCCACCATCGTCTTGGTCTGGAAGCCAAAAAGGGTGTTGTCTTCAAACGATACATTCACCGGCACACCCGAACTCAGAATGGCGTCGTTGAGGATGCGCACTTTGCCCGTGGCATAGTCTACCTCGTAGTCGCGGCCTTCCTGAAGGGCGGCGCCGCCGGCCGACACCCGCACCGAACCCGGCGGGATGTTGAAGGCGCCCAGCGAAATTTCAGAGCTCACCGTCGACTTATAAGTACCCTTAATGACGTAGCGGTTCTTTTCGGGGTACTCCTGCGCCTGAAACTGGGTGAGGTCGTAGAGCTCATTGTAAACGAAAGTATCGCGCAGGGCGGCGTCGGTAATTTGCCGCTCTAAGTGCGAACCAAAGGGCTCCAGCACCGGGAAGTAGATGCGTCCGTTGGCCGGGTTGATGGTCACGCCTGGCACAAAGTCAAATACGCCGTCGGGCTGGGGGTCGCCCTGCACATTGAGGTTGTCGAGGTTGAACACCCGGATGAGGGGCTTGCCTTCGAGGTTGCTCTTGGGCAGGAAGCGCTTCACGCCGCGGCCCGGATCTTCATAAAAGACGTCGAACTTAAAATCCTGAGGGTTCACCTGATAAGCGCCGATGCTATACACGTTTTTCATCATCAGGTCCCAGGCTGGCACGTCTATGCGCTGCGTCATACTCTTGAGCAGCTTCACAAACAGCACCTGAGAGTTGCGCTGGGTGGTATCGGCCTCAATGGCTACATCGTCGGTATTGGTCGACATTTCACCCACGCGGAAGATCTGGCCGTTGTACTTGTATCGGTAAGAGACGGCCAGCACCTGGTCGGGCTGCACGTTGATGTTTACCGAGATAAAACCCAGCTCGGGGTGGAAGGTATACTCCCGGGGGTTGAGCTTGCGGGCCTGCACCTTTTCAAAGTCGCGCGATTGTACTAAGCCAAACTCCGACGACTGCAACACCGCTACGGCCCGGTCGATGCTGCGCATGTCTCCGCGGGCTACAATTTTGCTGTACAGGCCATTGGCGCCGTTTTCAGGCAGCGGGCGGCCTTCGCAAATTTCCTGATAGCGGGGCTCCTGATACGTGGGTATGGCATCAGGGGAGGTGAGGCGCACGGGCTCGCCCAAGTCGGCCAACGCTACGATGTCCCGCACGTCGGTCACCTCGTTGCGGTCGTTGGTGATCCATACCTCAATGGATTCGAGGTGGAAAAGGGTGTTGATCTGAGGCAGGTTCCCGAGGGCGGCCTCATAAGCGTCGCGGTTGTAGTGCGACAGGAAGAAGTGGCGGTTTTCGTCGTAGCGGTCCGATTTTACTTCAAACTCCGTCACCTGGCTGCCGCCCTGGAGGGTGATGTTTTCGCGTTGCGACTGTTGCTGGGCGCCGATGGCCGTCAGGCGCAGGTGGCCAAACTGGAGCTCGGTCTTGAGGCCAAACAAGCTCTCCGCCCCCTGTATGAGGGTTCCCCGCGTGGGGAAGCTCACGTTGCCGGCTTCGATTTTCTTGATGATGTCGTCCTCGCTGAAGAGGTCGCTGTTGTAGTTGATCTTAAACTGATTGTCGAAGTTGAAGGTGGCGTTGGTGTTGTAGTTGGTATTGAGGGTTAGCTTTTCCCCGATTTTGCCCACCACGTTCATCTGGATGTTCATATCGAAATCAAAGATGGTCTGCCGCTGCTGCCGGATGGTCAGGATGGGGTTCAGCAGTTTCTGATGCCGCAGGCCGAAGGTAAGGTCGATGCCCCCCTGCGGCTTGATGTCGATAGTATTGCCGCCAAAGAGGCGGTCCAGCAGGCTGTTTTTTACGTCTATGCCGGCCAAGGGGTCGTCGAGGCCTAACCCGCGCTGGCGGCCGCCGCCGGAGAGCATGTCGAAGTACTCGTTTTGGTCCTGTTGTTGGCGGTATTCCAGGTACTCCTCAAACGACATATAAGTAGGCGGCCGGAAGAAGGTCTCGCCTATGCGCTCCTGAATGAGGTAGCCCCCCGTGGCGGGGTCATACTCCACATTCTGCTCTACGCCTGCGGGGTCGTTGAGGTCGATGGGGTTGGGGTTGGGGTCGTTGATAAAATCGCCAAACCGATCCCGGATGGGCGGCATAGTATCGGCGGGCAGCGCCGACTTAGTTGCAGCGGCGGCGGGCGCCGGCGGCGCAAAGGCGTAGTCGGGTAGCCGATTGGCGGCCCATACCAAGGTCGTCGTAATGCAAGCTACTGTTCCCAGAAGTAAGCTTGAGAGTAGAAGTTGTCTGCTCATCATGATGCTATCCTAAAAATCGAAAACCCAGCCGGCAACCACAGCGGCGCCGAACAAACTGTTTTTTCGGTTGTTGTTCCAATATAGGTCAAAAACAAACGCCGCTCTTGGCGCTTGGGCGCTGCCTCTGCCGTTGCAAAAAACATGCCCCATCGGTTTGCCGTTCAGCTCCCCTTTCCCGGAATAACGGGAAACGCATGCGTATACGATAAAGGGAAAGAATTTTAACAGCCTCAGGAAAGTTGTCTCAGCGCCAGTTTTATGAGTTGCTCGGCGCCGGCAATGCCCGGCTGTTCGCGTAAGAGCGCATTGAGCGTGCGTTGCACCTGAGGCCGGGCAAATCCCAAACTGACCAATGCAGATAACGCCTCCTCGCGCATCGTATTGTCTGCGGGGGCCAGGAAAGCCGCTTCTTCGCCGCTATCCTTCATTACCTTGTCCTTCAAGTCTAAAATCACGCGCTTGGCCGTCTTGGGGCCTATGCCCTTTACCCGCTTGAATGCCAGCTCATTTTCGCCAATGATAGCCGCCCGCAGTTCGTCGGGGCTCAACGACGAAAGCACCAACTGAGCCGTCGTAGGCCCCACACCCGTTACCGAAATCAGCAGCCGGAAAAGCCCGCGCTCCCCATCTTCTGCAAAACCATAAAGTTGGTGGGCATCTTCCTTGATCACCTGATGCACCAGCAGTTTTACCTGTTCCAGCTTCTCAATCTGGGCGTAAGTATGCAGGCTGATGTGCACGTGGTAGCCGACACCTCCGGCTTCCACCACTACAAAGGCAGGGTTTTTGTGGGTGATCTCCCCTTTTACGTAAGCAATCATTGCGTAGTTTGTCTGACTTTTTTCTCCGGCTAAGCCCATACTACCGGCCCGCCCGAGGGTTTTGTGGCGCGAAGATACGCATTTTTTATTTTGGGCCCCGCCGCATAACATCCTCTTCCTAATGTCGCCTTGCGCGGCGCCGGGTGCTCCGCTCTTATGGCCGCGTCCACTGCCGGCCTTTGGGGGCCGGCAGCCGCCGCAGCCATACCGCTGCGCCCCCTGGTCCGGACAAAAGTGAGTCCTGTGCGCTGCCAAGCAGGCGCATGGGCGCCAGATGAGCGCCTGCCCGAGGACTATAACCACAAACACGGCGGTTAGCCAAATGCCTTCACTTGTGAAACATAAGGCCGCACTTGACAAACGAAGACACAATCTTCGATGGCGATGGCTTGATTTGTAGGCGTATTAATGCTATAAATCAACCTTTATGAAGATTTACCTGCCATTCCTTATGATGGCGCTGGGGCTGATGCTTGGGGCGTCGGCCGTAGCACAGCCGCGGATTCTCAAACAAGCCCGCGAAAACCTGCCATCGGCTTCTGATCGGAACAATACAACCCGAAATGCTCCCGCCCAGGATGCCGCCACGCAGGACGCCGCGCGCGATGCAACCCGCGCCGCCGCACAGGGAGGCAATGCGCCCCAGGCCGCAAGTGTGGCGCCGGCCGCACAAACGCCGGATATGGCTTCGGCCGTGTTATCGCCCTCCATCGCCTGGTACAGCTTGCTCGAAAATGGCTGTTACGACTATTACGCAACCACGGGCTACTTCCGACCCAATGGTTTTTATGTCTTCTTTTTACCCGAGCGCGACACCAAGGGACAGCCTATGAATTATTCGGATTTTAGCGCCGGGCCTTACCTCCGCATGGATGTTGTACAAAAACCCGCCAATGCCGTGAAGGCTACCTTCTACTTCTACGCCCAGCCAGAGGTGCTGCCTGCCTACAAGATGCAGTTGTGCGAAAAGGCCAATAACCCCAAATACCCCTCCTCTACAACCCTTACGGAGGGAGAATATAGCTTTGACTTTTATGTGGGCGAGCACAAAATAACCTCCTTCCCGGTACGGGTAGAAAAGCAGATGAGCGCCAATCCTTACAGTCCGGTAAAACACATGTATTGGATGCGGGGCGCCTGGGAGAACTGGGCCAGATTGGGCTTCAATACCTCCGGCGAGTTTCAGTTTAGCTTTTACCTGCCCCAGCGCAACATAAAAGTTGAAAACCAGGCGAAGTGGGATGATTTTACCCGTTACCCCTACAAGGCCCGGCTTTTTAGAAACGGCGCCCTGGTGGGGCAGCACGACCTGGAAGGGGACGGACAAACGTCGATAGCGGGCGTAGCTACGGCTGAAAATGGCAGATGGTACCGCAACGAAAATACTTTCTGGCTATGGCCCCCAAGGGAGAAGTTAGATGCGGCGAGCTACAACCGGATACCTTTTCAGCGCGCAGACCTCACCGACGGCGATTACGCCATCGAAACAGAAATCGAAAAACCCGACGGAACCGAGAAAGCCCGCTACGTGTTTCGGGTGCGCGGAGGCGAAATCATATCCCATCCGGATACGGATCGCACCCAACACGCCGACCCGCTCACCTTGGTAGAGCAAGGCCCCGATTTTAAATACATTCCTAAGCAATAGCGTCGGGAGCGACGCGGCGGTCACTCAGCGGCTCCATAAGCCCACCTGCCAGGGCTTCCAACGCCATCGGATGATGCGCCAGTGCTGTTTTATCCGCCACTCCGGGCGCAGGAATAAGACGCCCATCTGGTAATAATCGACGCTTTGGGTAATGGCGGGATGGGCGCATAAAGCCTGCCAGCAAGCCTCGGCGCCAGGCGAGGCATGCGGCTTGTGTACAACAACAATCGCCTCGGGCGGCAGTTGAGCGAGCAGCGGATGAAGCGCGTGGGCGGCGGGCTGCGCCCGGGCGTCGAGCCAGAGCAGCCCGGCGGGCGGCGTAGTTACATAGTCGGGGTAGGGTAGGGCTCGGCTCAGCCATTCACCGGGCTCTCCTTTTTCCCACAGCAGCACCTTACCTGGCTTGGCCGCTATGGCTATCCGGAAGAGCAGCCGATGAGTCCGTGTGCAGCCTGGCGCGTCAAAAGCATAGTAATGACGTTGGTCTTCAAGGGTATCGGCTACCCATTGGGTGAGAAAGGTGGAATGCAACTGATAGCGGGTGACGGCGCCGGTATAGAAGCGACAACAGGCGGCAAAACGAAAAAACCAGGGGGCGCGGGCAGCATCGGTTGGCATGGTTCGGATGGCAGTTATAAAAAAAATCGCCCTAAAAATGGCCATTTTCACTGCAATATCCGGCAAAAAGGGAGCTTTTTGGACGAAAGGACGTGCAAGTTGACGCAGAGTTCCTATTTTTCGCAGGTATTTTATAGTCTGCGCTGTCAAGTTGGGTGCATAAACCGCTGCTTTTATCCAAAAAGCAATGCATAAAACCTGCCAACGCACGGTATACAAAACCTTGCTGCTTATTATGTCATTATTGCATGCCCGCGAACGCTATACTACCCGCCAAAAGAGCCTGCTGGCGCTGGTGGGACTGGTTATTTTTATTGCACTGTGGTGGGCCGTGGCGGAGTTCAACGCCGAGATGCGGCCCATAGTGGACATTCAGACCCACCTCCCTTCTTCCATTACCGACGATACTTTGGCCGTCAACCGGGATTCCATCATCCGGGCCGACTCCATCAAGTTGGCCAATGCCACAGAGTTTGAAAAGGTGTATCCGCTATTGCCCCGCCCCGACCATGTGGTGAAGTCGTACGGCCCCCTGTTTGGTCAGGATAACCTGCTTGCCGACGTATGGTTGTCGGTGTGGCGCAACCTGCAAGGCTACGGCTGGGCGGTTATTATATCCCTGCTGGTAGGCTTCCCCATAGGCCTGATACCCGCTTTGCGGGCGCTGTTCAGCAAACAGGTCGACGCCCTGAGGTATCTGCCCCTCACGGCGCTCACGGGCTTGTTTATCATCTGGTTTGGCATCGGCGACACCATGAAGGTGGCCTTCTTAGCTTTTGGCATTCTGGTGTACCTGCTGCCGGTAGTCGTACAGCGCATAGACGAAGTAGACGACGTATACCTGAAGACGAGTTTTACCTTGGGCGCTACCAATTGGCAGATGGTGCGCTCGGTATATTTGCCCGCCGTACTGAGCAAACTCATGGACGACATACGCGTGCTGACGGCCATCTCCTGGACCTACATCATCATCGCCGAGATGTTTAACCGATCGGGAGGGGTAGGCGACCTCATCTTTGTAAAAGGCAGGCAGGGCCAAATCGAAAAAGTATTCGCCGTACTGCTGGTGATCGTACTCATCGGTTTTTTACAGGATCGGCTTTTTGTATACATAGACCGCCGTCTGTTTCCTTACAAACACTACAAGACGGTGCTCCCGGGGCTGCGCGAAACGGAATACGGCGTGCTGGCAGCTGTGGGCGCCTTAGCTTTTTACCTCTTGGCTACAGCCGTATGGCCGGGCGGCGCCGAGCTGCTGGGGCAGTTGCTGTTCATTATTTTTATCACCGCTACGCTCATGGTGCTGTATGGCGAGTTTCGCTTTCAGCGCGCATACGTAAAATAACGGCCGCAAACGACTATGAACTTTCAGGATACAGCGCATAAAAACATCATAGAGCTGCGCAACATCAGCCAATCTTACGACGGCGGCAAGAGCTACATCATCCAGGATCTCAACCTGCTCATCGAAGACAAGCCCGCACAAGGGCAGTTTGTGGTTATCCTCGGCGCCAGCGGCTGCGGTAAATCTACGTTGTTGCGCTATGTGGCGGGCCTCCAACTGCCCACGGCGGGCGAGGTGCTCATTCACGAGAAGCCCGTATCGCCCAATAGCCGGGTGGGCATGGTGTTTCAGCAGTACTCCAGCTTTCCCTGGATGACGGTACTCGATAATGTGGCTTTGGCCCTGAGTTACCAAAATATAAGTCCCGCCGAACGCACCGAACGCGCTATGGCCATGATCGCTAAAGTGGGCTTAGCAGGCCACGAAAATAAATTTGCCCAATATCCCACCCTCTCGGGCGGCCAGTTGCAGCGGGTAGCCATCGCGCGCAGCCTGTTGGCCAACCCCGAAATTCTGTTGATGGACGAGCCTTTCGGCGCCCTCGACATCAATACCCGCCTCCAGATGCAGGACCTTTTGGCGGAAATATGGTTAGACATTCACCCTACCGTAATCTTTATTACCCACGACATCAGCGAGGCGGTTTACCTCGGCGACGACATCTACATCATGAAGACGGCGCCCTCCAAAATCATTGAGCACATACCCGTAGACCTGCCCTTTCACCGCAACCGCGAAACCAAGCGCGACCCCCACTTCATGGAGATCGTGCGCCATGTAGAAGACCTGATGGTAAAAGTATCCAAAGGCGACTAAAACTGGCGGTTACTTTTGGCCCGCGTTGCGTCAAGATGCACGGAAACGGCCTGTAGGATGCTATCGGTCGTTGAAGCGACGTTATAACAACTGAATTTTTCATTCTTCACAATTATATCATTACAAGTAGCCTCATGATGAGCACACGTAATTTCACCTGGCTGTTGGTTGCGGCAATACTGTCTGCCAACGTAGCCTGGGGGCAGGGCGCCCCTGAAAATTGGTTTCACCTCGACTTTCAGCAAGACGGCGTACCCGGTATCAGCACCGACCGCGCTTACAATGAACTCCTGAACGGCAAACGCAGCCAAACGGTTGTAGTAGCCGTCATCGACTCGGGCGTCGACTTTGACCACGAAGACCTCAAAGCCAATATGTGGGTCAACGAAGACGAAATTCCGAATAACGGCATCGACGACGATAAAAACGGCTATATCGACGACATCCACGGCTGGAACTTCATCGGCGGTCGCGACGGTCGCAACGTCGATAACGAAAACCTCGAAGTGGTGCGCCTCTACAACCAGTGGAAAACCCGCTTTGAAGGCGCCGATGTGAGCAAACTTTCCAAAGAAGCCCGCGCTGAGTACGAAACATATCAGGAGTACGCTCAGGAAATCGAATCGAAGCGCGCCGAATTAGGCCCCAACGTAGAGCTCTATGGCGCTACGGTTAAGGCTTTCGACGGCATCATTGCCAGCATTGGTAAGGCTAAGGAAAACATCACCTTGGAAGATATGAACGCCTTCCGCTCCAAGGACGAGATGCTTTCCCGTGCAGCCCGGATCGTTACAGGCTATATGCAGCAGGGCGAAACTTTCGCCTCCATCTACAATGAGCTCATGGGCGTGTACCACTACTTCGAGGGCCAGTACAAATACAACTGGAACCCCGAATACGACGCGCGCAGCATCGTAGGCGACGACCCCAACAATGTGGCCGACCGGAACTACGGCAACAACAACGTGGAAGGCGGCGACGCCGAGCACGGCACCCACGTAGCCGGCATCATCGGCGCCGTACGCAACAACAATACGGGCATGAACGGCGTAGCCGCTCATGTGCGCATCATGTCGGTGCGCACCGTACCCAATGGCGACGAACGCGATAAAGATGTAGCCAACGCCATCCGTTATGCGGTGGATAATGGCGCTCAGGTCATTAATATGAGCTTTGGCAAGGGCGCCTCCCCCCAAAAGGAAGCCGTTGATGCAGCCATTCGCTATGCCGCAGAGCGCGATGTAGTGCTCATCCACGGCGCCGGCAACGACGGCAAAGAAAATACCTTTGAAAACAACTTCCCCAGCGACCGCTACAGCCGCGCCGGATGGTTCGCCCCCAAGTTTGCCGAAAACTGGATCGAAGTGGGCGCCAGCACCCCCAGCAACGACAAGGCTCTTACCGCCGATTTCTCCAACTATAGCGCCGATAAAGTAGATGTTTTTGCCCCGGGCACTGAAATCTACTCCACCGTGCCCAACGACGAGTACCGCAACCTCCAGGGCACCAGTATGGCCGCCCCGATGGTAGCCGGCTTGGCAGCTACCTTGCGCGCTTACTTCCCCGACCTCACAGCCGTACAGGTCAAGGACATCATCATGCGCTCTACGGTTCGCTATCAGGAGCAGGTAAATCTGCCCGGCAGCGAAAGCGGCGAAGTGGTAGCCTTTACCCGTCTGTGCGTTACGGGCGGCGTGATCAATGTATACAATGCCGTAAAATTAGCGATGCAAACGCCCGGCAAAAAGAAGCGCGCTCCACAGCGCGATCCCATGCTGGCGCAATAAGAAGCCACGTTAATTTGTAATACTACGGCCCGCCGGCATAAAAGCCGGCGGGCCGTAGTTGTTTATAGCGCTCCGGGCTAAGCGGAGTGAAAAATAGCCGCCGCTAAGGTTTTATGGGGTAAAGACCCGCCGCCTTGCCTACGCATTGAAAAGCGCGCCTCAGCGCAGTTTGTTGTTCCTCCGATAGGGCAATGGTACGCCGGTGCCGGGCGTATTCAACCCTTATTTTAGTGATCTTCTGATGCGCCAGCCGATAGTAGAGATCCAAAGGCACTACACAGGAATGCTGGTAGGTGCGCATCAGGATGCTCTTGTCAAAAAAGCCTTCGTCCGGGAAGTTTAGAAAACCGACCACCGTAGTATCATCCAATATGGCCATTACATTGAAACCCTGCGCTATGGTTTGTAGCTTGTATTCGGGCAAAATGAGGTTGAGGAAGAAGCAGTCGATGCTGTCGTTCTGTGTAAACGTTACCATAGCCTTAGCCTCTCCGATCATTTTGGGCCCATCGGCCGTTTCAAAGAGGCTGGGAATAAAATACCCCATATCTACCGGCTTGGAGGCGATGGTGTGCAAACTGTCAAATTCATCAAATTCATCCGCAGCCAATTGGCAGGGCTGCTCCTTGCGGGGCGCCGTGGTTTGGGCCGAAAGATTGCCGGTTGCACACCAGCACAACAAACTGAAAAATACCGAAGCAAATGCCGGAAAGGAATGCATAAATGCCTGCTTTTGGTTTCAAAGGTAGAGAATAAACGATACAATGGACCCCTATATTGGCTCTTAGCCATAATGCCGGGCCTTAATAACCGGGCAAAAATAAAACATCCCGAACACCTGGCAGCGCCAAATGTCCGGGATGTTGTTCCGGAGGAAGCATCCTCTGGTCTTAGAACTTGATCGACAGTTTGTAGTTGTCGTCGTTGTCGCTATTGGTCGTATTCACCTCGTCGATGCGGATGAGGTAAGTTTTACCGTTGGCCGATACTACAAACATATCGCCTACGGCTACGGCAGAGGTTACGTCGGTTACCGGCGTTACCGAACCGCCGCAGGTTTCGCTCTGGTCGTCAGCCAGGGTGATACCCGTGCTGTAAGCAGAAGCAATGGCCTCTTTGTTGGTAACATTGGCGAAAGTGAAGTTCTCTAAGCGAGACAGGTCAACCTTCTTCATATCGGCGCCATTGATGGTGCCAATTTGCTTGCGCCAGTTCGAGCTGTTGGGCAGGCCGCAGTCGATGCCTAAGTCGCGCAGCTCAGAGCCGGCGGCAGAAGAGCCTGTGCCTGTGCCCGTGTCGAGGTCAAGCCCACCCGTGCCGGAAGGGCCGGCCTGGTTGAAAAGCACGCCCGTAAGGGTGTTTTCCAGCGGCGTGGTAGGCGGCGCTTTGATGGTAATTTGTACGTCTACGGCGTCGGTTTCGCCATTGGCATCCGTAACTTCAAATTTGTAAAGCGTAACGTCGCCCACAGCGCTGCCCGAAGCGGGGCTGATGGCGATGTCATAAGTTACGCCATCCTGGTCGGCGCCCGTCACTAAGAAGGGGTTGTTCGACGTGATGGCGCCGGCATTGATGCTAAAACGGCTGTTTTCCAGCTTAGTCGTGCCCGCCAGGATTTGCACCGATTGCAGCTTGGCGTCGCCTTTGGCTAAGCGCAGCCGTACGGAGAAGTTCTGGCCGATCTCCACCTGGCCGTCGGCCGATACAAAACCAGCGTCGGCTACAAAGCTGGCATCAGGCCCCAGCGGATTGGTAATGATGGGGTCTTCTTCGCAACCAACAAATAAGATTGCAGATAAGAGGAGGGACAAACCCGAAAGCTTCAGCAACAGGTTTTTCATGGTAGTTTGACAGTTTTATGAAAAAAATCGAATGATTACTCGTCTCCCTTATGACGACGGCGTTCCATAAAGTCACGCCGAAAGTCTGGCCTAATAACGATGCCAAATTCAAAACTGCTGTAAAGCGCGCTACTTTTTTTAGCCGAAGGCGCTTATTAGCATAGGCAAGTTAAGGGAGGTTAAATATTAATTCACTGATTTTTAGGTTGTTATTGATGTACAAGAGGCATTAGTTAAATTTTTATTAAAACCTCATCGGCCCAACGCATTCCACTGGCTGAGATCGGGGCGGCTCAGGTCCACCAGATGGCCATTGATGACGGCGTAGCGCACCTGACCGCCGGCATCGCGCAGCAGCAGCGGCGGATTGCTGCCTTGCCGCCAGGTTTTGTCGTAGCCGGTATCCGGCCCCAACAGCAGCAGCGGTAGCCGATCGCGGGCTTGAGGCGGCGGCAGGCGTTGCAGCCGCACCACAGCAATGCCTTGCCGCAGCAGCTCAATGGGGTCAATCTGGCGCAGCGCCGCCACATCCGGAAGTATGCTGGTATAGGCTTCGCCCACGCCGGCCGAAAGACCCGAAGGCGGCAGCTCCTCATAACCGTTGAAATAGCTGAGGTCGCCCACATCGCTGATGGAGCCCCGGTAATAAAACTCGCGCGCGCCCCGGTAGTCGGCTTCCGAGCTTCTCCAGCCCAAGTCTATGGTATAGCGCTGCCCCTGTAGCGTTACGCTCACTTCGCGCACAATGAGGTCGTGAAAAACGCCGCTGCCGTTGAAGGGGATGCTTTCATACACATCGGCGCTCACTTTGTTGTACTGTTCGCCGGCAATGGCTTCGAGGGCCGTGAGCAGGGTCACAAAATTGAGCCGCCGCACCTGCTGGCGCTCGGGGTCGTCGGGGTAGCCCCCCGATTCGATGAGTATCGTGCGGGTGCCCCAGCGCTGCATATTGTCGCCGAACGCGCGGGGCTCAAAGTCGTCGTCGTAGCGGGCTATGCGGTCGGCGGCCATCGGCTGAAGCGCGTTGTGCAGCAGCCCGATGAGTTGCATGGCCTCGCGCCGGTTGGTGTTTATTTCTTTCTCAAAATTGTAGGCCGGGGCCAAAAACGAAAGGCTGGCAGGGTGCTTGGCCGGATAGCCGGCGGCATAATAACTGCCTTGGTCGTGGAGGTTAAAACCCCAGTCGGCCGACAGCCGATCGCGCTCGGCCTTGAGGAGCCGGGCTTCCGGGCTGGCTAAGCGCAGCGCGTCGCGGTTGAGATCTATGCCCAAAGCATTGCGGCGCTCAAAGCGCTCGGCCCCATCGGGGTTGAGCATCGGAATAAACACCAGGGTGAGCCTGTCTAACAGGCGGGCGCGCAAGGCGTCGTACTCGTCTCGGGTCTGGAAAAAGCGAAACAGGTCAAACAGGGCCGCCGTAGCCGTAGGCTCATCGCCATGCATCTGCGACCACAACAATACTTTTACAGGGCCGTTGCCCAGCGTAACCCGATAGATGTTGCGGTTTTCGATGGATCGCCCCGCCTGTTCTACCCGAAAGGGCGCCGGCAACCGCTGTATGATGGGCTCGATATCGGCCAACTTGAACCGCCGGTTGGTTAGGGCCGGCTCGCGGTAGCGCTCATAGTGCTTGGCATATTGCTCGCTCGCGTATTTTTCGGCGCCGGGCCTTCCCTTGGTTTCCGGCGCCGACTGCGCAGAGCAGGCGCACTGCCAGCATGCAAGTAGCCCCAAAAGGATGTAACGTAAAGCCATTTTTACTTGGTTTTCAGGCAAAGGTACAGTATATCCGTATTTTTTTGGGCCCTGTACATTCGTTGCGCTGTGGTAGCGGAGGGTAAAGTCTACTTTGAGCAAGTACTCATTAATCCTGATGAATTTCCGGACGACATTAGCTTCGAGCCTTTACTCAGCCTACCAGGCAAGGCATACGAAAAAAAGACAGGTCGAAAATTTGAATACCATCCAGCTATAAGTTATGAAACTTACAGTAACAAAGCAGCTTGGAAATATAGTTCTCCAAGTCAGGATGAGTGAAAAATGGACGCCGCTATTTTTTCGGCTGGGTAGGCAAAAAACGTAGACATAGCCTAAGCTATGGCGAGGCTTTTTAACGCCGCCAGACGGAAAAAGAGCAAGTCAAGATTCACAAATCTTGGCTTGGAGAACTATAAATAGGAGTTTATGCCTCACAAGAATTCAAATCGTAGTATGGAAGCCAATCACCTTGCCCGATCATTACCCATATAGCCAAAGCTAATGTTTTGCAAGGCCGGCCCAGGGGGTGCAGCGGTATGGCTGTGCGCGCGGCCGACCCCCAGGGAGGTTGCGCGCGCAGCCATAAGAGCGGAACACCCGGCGCCGCCCGTGGCGCTAAAAGCAGTAGATGCCATGCGGCGGGGCCCCTAAAAAAATCTTACTTAACTTGCAGGCTATTGGTTTTTGCTATTTTTGTGCGGATCATTCAGGGGAGAATAGCTTCATGCGTTATTTTATTCAACTGGCTTACAACGGAACTGCTTATTGCGGCTGGCAGCGCCAACCGGCAGCGCCAAGCGTACAGCAAACGCTGGAAGACGCTTTTTCGACGGTGTTGGGCGAGGCTGTAGCGGTTACGGGCTGTGGGCGTACCGATACGGGCGTACACGCAAGCGCGTATGTTGCGCATTTTGATTTTGAAGGGGCGTTTCCGGAGGGGTTTTTGCGGCGGATGAACAAGTTTTTGCCCGCAGATGTGGCCATCCGATCCATTTTTCCGGTACGGCCCGACGCGCATGCCCGTTTTGATGCGCATTACCGGGCTTACCGCTATCATCTGGCGTTACAGAAAGACCCCTTTCGCACCAAGACGGCTTTTTTTTACCCTTTTGCCGATCGCCTCAACCCCGCGCTGATGCAGGAGGCTGCGCAGTTGCTGCTGGGGTATGAAGATTTTTTGCCTTTTTGTAAAACGGGCTCCGACGCCAAAACGATGAAGTGCCGGCTATACCGCTCGGAATGGGTGTTTGGGGAGGAAGAGATGGTCTACCATGTAGCGGCCAACCGCTTTTTGCGGGGTATGGTGCGCCTCATTGTGGGCATGAGCCTATCGGTGGGCTGCGGCCAGTTGAGTCTTGCGCAAGTGCGCGAAGCCCTCGACCGACAGCAGCCCTTGCCGAAGAGCGTAAGCGTGGATCCTGAGGGGTTGTTTTTGTGCGAGATACGCTACCCCGAGGATATTCGCCTGCCCTGACGGGTTTACTTCAGGGTAGCTGCGTATCGCTCGGCTACCTTATTCCAGTCTATCACATTCCAGAAGGCCGTGATGTAATCGGGGCGGCGGTTCTGATATTTGAGGTAGTAGGCGTGCTCCCATACGTCGAGGCCCAGCAGCGGCGTGCCGGTTTGCTTCACTAAGCGGCCCATGAGGGGATTGTCCTGGTTGGGGGTTGAACTGATGAAGAGTTTGCCGCGTTTATCTACGGAGAGCCAGGCCCAGCCGGAGCCGAATCGGCTTTTGGCCTCACTGTTGAAGGCTTCCTTGAATTTGTCGAAGGAGCCAAAGGTAGCGTTGATGGCTGCGGCTAAAGCGCCGCCGGGCGCGCCGCCGCCTTTGGGGCTGAGGCTTTCCCAAAATAGCGTGTGGTTGTAGTGGCCGCCGCCATTGTTGCGTACAGCGGGGTACTTAGCCGTAACCTTGGCCATTATTTCGCCCAGTTCCATGGTGGCAAAGGGCGTGTCTTTGATGGCATTGTTGAGGTTGGTCACATAGGCATTATGGTGCTTGCCGTGGTGAATCTCCATGGTCATCTTGTCGATGTGGGGCTCCAGCGCTTCGGCAGGGTAGGGTAGGGCCGGGAGTGTGAAATCGCCGGTGCGGGCGGTTTCGGCTTCGATGGCGGCCTCGGCGCCCATCGCTTTGAGGGGATTGAGCCAGCCGGCTATGCCTACAAGGCCTGCTGCGCGCAGAAAATCTCTTTTGTTCATGATAAAAATCCTTTTTATAGATGATGGTGATGTTGAATCCGGTATTGAACTAACGAGTATTTTTGCCCGATCGTTCAATAGCGATCATCGCTAAGGTAACAATTTCTAAAAGGTTATGGCAAACAATATAGTAGAACTGAAGGTAGATGGCATGGACTGCAACAACTGCGCCATGAGCATCGCTAAGTTTCTGGAACGCAAAGGCGTAGATGATGTTTTTGTGAGTTTTCAGACCAAAGAGGTTCGTTTTCAACGCAATGACGATATACTCTCCGTGGAAGAGGCCGTGAGCGGCATCCAGAAGTTGGGCTATGTGGTAGTCGACGACGGCCAGCCTAAAGTATGGTGGACGCTGGAGCGAAAGCTTTTGTTTTGCGCCATCTTCACGGCCCCGCTCTTGCTGGGCCACTTGCTGATGTCGCTCGGGCTTCACATAGGCCTGATGCACAATGGCTGGGCGCAATTGGCGCTGGCGCTGCCGGTATTTGTGGTGGGCAGCCTGCACTTTGGGCGCAGCGCCATCAGCAGCATCCGGGGCGGCGTGCCCAATATGGACGTGCTCATTTTTACAGGCAGCACGGCCGCCTTTGTATACAGCCTGATCGGGCTGGGGCTCAATAACCCCGATTACTTCTTCTTTGAAACAGCCGCTACCATCATTACTTTGGTATTGGTGGGCAACTGGCTGGAGCACCGGGCCGTAGAACAAACCACTACCGCCATAGGCGAGCTGACGGCCTTGCAGGCGCCGGTGGCGCGCCGGCTGTTGCCCTCAGGAGCCTTGGTGAGCATTCCGGCCGACCAATTGGAGAAGGGCAATGTGGTGGTGGTCAATGAAGGCGACAAAATACCCGCCGATGGCCGGATTGTCTTTGGCCAGGGCGCCGTAGATGAGTCGATGCTGACCGGCGAAAGCCTGCCCGTAGATAAAAAAGAAGGCGATCCGGTGATCGGCGCCAGCTTGCTGGCATCCGGCAGCATCAGGGTGGAAGTAACGGCTACGGGCCGCGACTCGGTGCTCAGCCAGATGATAGAACTCGTAAAAACAGCCCAGCAGGACAAAGCGCCCATTCAGCGGTTGGCCGACCGCATCAGCGCCATATTTGTGCCCGTGGTCATCGGCATTTCACTACTCACGCTGGCTGTGGGGTACTGGGCCTTTGGGCTGGCTTTCTCCCAGGCCCTCCTGAATGCCATTGCCGTGCTGGTCATCTCTTGCCCCTGCGCTATGGGGCTCGCTACGCCTACCGCAGTGATGGTGGGCGTAGGCCGACTGGCCCGGCAGGGCGTGCTCATCAAAGGCGGGCAAACGGTAGAGGCTTTTGCCCGGATCAAAAATCTGGTATTCGACAAAACGGGCACCCTCACCACGGGGCATTTTACCGTTGGGGAGGTATTGTACCCGACAGCCGATGCGGCGCTGGCCAATGCGCTGCTCTATGAGATGGAACTGCGCTCCAGCCACCCCATCGCCAAGGCCATTGTAGCCCACCTGGGCGCCGATGCGGCCCGCCAGGAGGTAAAATTGCTGGAAGTAAAAGAAGAAAAAGGGAGTGGCATGACGGCCCTCGATGCAGATGGCAATGCTTACCGACTGGGATCGGCCCGGGTTTTACCCCAGGGTATGGATGCCCCGGCCGGAGAGGTATACCTGTTGCGCAACCAGGCGTTGCTGGCCGTAGTGCGCCTCAGCGACGAGCTGAAGCCGGAAGCGGCCGAAGCGCTGAGCGCCCTCAAAGCACAGGGCCTGCACCCCATTGTGCTGAGCGGCGATAGCGTAGAAAAAACCCGCGATACGGCCGGCGCCTTAGGCATAAGCGAGTACTACGGCGCGCAATTGCCGGCCGATAAGCTCAACCGCATTGGCGCCCTGAGCAGCCAGGCGCCTACCGCTATGGTGGGCGACGGCATCAACGATGCGCCGGCATTGGCCCGCGCTACGCTGGGCATTTCACTGAGCAACGCCAGCCAGGCCGCCATACAGTCGGCGCAAGTGGTACTGCTGAATGGCAAACTCGAAGCCCTGCCAAAGGCAGTGGGTATTGCCCGCGCTACCGTACTAACCATTAAACAAAACCTGTTCTGGGCGTTTATATACAATGTAGTGGCCATACCCGTGGCTGCTGTAGGCTTGCTCAACCCGATGTGGGGGGCGTTGTTTATGGCTTTTTCAGATGTGGTGGTCATTGGCAACTCCATCCGGCTGAAGTACAAACGCATCGCTACGACGCAACCAACGAGATGACCAAACCGCAACCGCAAAAAACCAATGAAAAAAACTTTCCTCTGGCTTGGCCTGGGTCTGGTAGCCCTCGTGCTGGGCGCCTGTGAAGAAGAGTTTACGCCCGAAGCAGGCCCCCCCGTAGACGATCTGGTGGTGGAAGGCTACATTGAAGCCGGCGACGAACCCCGGCCGGCCATCGTCTTTCTAACGCGTAGTTTTCCTTTTTTTAGTCAGCTTACAGCCGAACAGTTGGCCAACGCTTTTGTACGCGGCGCAGAAGTATCGGTATCCGATGGCGCGCGCTCGGTACCGCTAACGGAGATATGCCTCAACGACCTCCCCGACGACCTGCGGCAGCAGGTAGCCGGCTTATTGGGCTTCGATCCGGATAGCCTTCAGTTTAACGTTTGCGCTTACGCCGATGTGCTGAATCAAATGCCCGGAGAAGAAGGAAAAACTTACACCCTTTCCATCAATGCCGACGGCCGGCAACTGAGCGCCGTAACGACCATCCCGGCCCGCGCACGCGTCGATAGCGTGTTTTTTGTAGCCCCGCCCGGCGAACCCAACGATACCCTCGCCCAATGCCGGGTAATATTGGAAGATACCCGGGCTGTGGCCGATTTTTACCGCTACTTTACAGCAACGGAAGGGCGGCCGCTGCAAGCGCCCTTTGGCTCTGTTACCGACGATCGCCTCTTCGACGGACAGCGCTTTGAGTTTCCCCTGCCCAAGGCCGAACCCCGGGGCGCCGACTTTAACTTTGAAACCTTTGGCCTCTATCGCCGGGGAGATACCGTCACCATCAAATTGGCCAATATAGACCGCGACCACTTCAACTTTTGGAATACCCTGGAGTTTAATACCGCCAATCAGGGGCCTTTTTCCAGTTATACCCGCGTCGATCACAATATTCAAGGTGGCTTAGGCATCTGGGGCGGCCTCAATGCAAGCTATTTCAATCTCGTAGTTCCGGAGTAAAGCCATAGCTTTGCTGCCCAATCTCATTTTACTATGGCAAAGAAACCAACTGTTCAGACCAAAAACATCGTCATCCGCGTAGGCCTCGACGAAGACAATATGCCCGTAGAAATGCAATGGCAAGCCGAAGGCAGCCCTGCGCGCGCTACCAAAGCTATGCTGCTGTCGCTCTTCGATGCCGAGAACAAAGAAACGATGAAAATAGACCTTTGGACCTTAGATATGCAGGTTGTTGAGATGGACCACCTCGTGTTCAATACCTTGCGGGGGTTGGCCGATACCTATTTTAAAGCCACCCAAAATCAGGCACTTGCAGTTGACTTTCAGCGATTTGTGCAATATTTTGGCGAAAAAACAGAGATAATTAAATAGCCTATGCCGGGGTTCGTCAGGTTCAGACAGGCGCTTGCCGCGCTATTCTTGTTGGGGTGCAGCCACCTGGGCGCCCAGTCTTTGCAATGGGAATGGCTCGTGCCTAAAACCCATGATTTTGGAAATATCCCCAGGCATCAGGAGGCCACATACACATTTGAATACCGCAATACGGGCTCCGAGCCTCTGTACATCGATAATGTGCGCACTTCCTGCGGCTGTACTGCCCCCGATTGGGAAGAAAAGCCCATACCCCCCGGCGAAACCGGTAAAATCAACATTATCTACGATGCCGCAGACATCGGATACTTCATCAAAAGTATTAAAGTGTATTTTCATGGTCGCCGTAAAGCCGATAAGCTTTACATTGAAGGCGATGTGGTGAATTGAAATTGGCATCGTACTTATGCCCGTTTTGTCAACTTATTTTTTAACTTTGTCACCATGCCCTGGCACTTGCATTTGATAACTGTATTTTAACATATACCTTTGAGCTACACACAAGGGGAACGGTTGTCAGGGGCCTTCTTCTATTAGTTGGCTCCTGGCAATTCATTTCGAGCTTATGGTCCTGGTTTTATTACAAGAACTGGCCATCATCATCAACCGCACTAAGCTTAAAGGCCTGCGCGAAATTGATTTCCCTTTTTCCGATCGGTCCGAATTAGCCAAACTTTATCAGTTTATCAGCGATAATGCCCTGTTCTCAGAGACAGAGCTGCTTCAGGCATTGCATGTAGACAACCGCAAGTTTCATAAACTGAGCGCAGCCCTCAGCGAGCGCCTTATGGGCAGCCTCTTCCTCATTGATCTGAAACAATCTTCTTATACCGACCGGCAGCGGGCTTATTATGAGTGCTACAAAGACTGGGCCGCAGCGAAAATCCTCCAGGGCAAAAATGCCCGCCGATCCGCCGTGCTCATCAGCGAGCGCATCCTTCGCCAGGCCATTCGGTACGAATTTACCGAACTTAGCATCGACATCGCCCGCTTTCTGCGCATGCACTACGGCGCCATACAACTCGATCCCGATAAATATCACCGCTATGCCCAAATGGCTGCTCAGTTCAACGAGCTCTACGCCGTGGAAGAACGTATAGAGTCGGCCTACGTACACCTCGTACAACAGTTTTTAACCCGTCAGGCCATGGGTAAGGAACTGTCCGATCTGGCTCGGGCCCAGTTCAACGATATCGAACCGCTGTTATCCACATATCATTCTCATAATGCCCATCTCTACGGCCGCCTCATAGAGATGATGATTTATACCTCTACCGACCAAAACGAGCGCGTACTTCCCGTTTGCGACAACCTCATCGCATTTTTCTCTGCCAAAGGCTACATCGCATCGGTACCCCTCCTGGCCGCCTACTATCAAAAAATGGAATCCCTGCTCGAACTGCGCCGCTACGACGAACAGGACATGGGCATCGAAAAATGCTTCGAACTGCTCGAAGAAGGCTCTTTCAATTGGTTCAAATACCAGGAAACTTACCTCATCCTGTTGTTGCACACCCAGCGATATGCTGAAGCTCATTCCATTTTTGGTCGGGCTGTGGCCCACAAAAAGTTCCCTTACCAGCCCGAGGCGCTGCGCGAGTACTGGCGCATCCTGGAAGCTTACCTACATTTTCTGATGGAAACCGGCCAATTGCCCGCCGACCCCCATAAGCCGCTTCCTCCCTTCAAACTCGGTCGTTTCCTCAACGAAACCCCCATCTACGCCAAAGACCGCAGGGGCATCAACATCAGCATTCTTATCATCCAGTTGCTTTTCCTCATCGTACAGCGAAAATATAGCCAGGCCGTCGATAAAGTTGACGCCATTCAGCGTTACGTCGATAAATACCTGCGCCAGCCCGAAACCAAACGCGCTTACCTGTTTATCAAAGCCTTACTGGCCCTTCCGCTTTATCATTTCGATCGAAAAGCCGTAATGGCAAAAACAGACAGATACATCAGTGAGCTGAAAGAACACCACGCCAAAGGGGCTATAGTGCAATCCCATCTCATTGAAATACTGCCCTTTGAACACCAATGGGAACTCCTCGCCAGCCAGTTGCCCAATCGCTTGTGATTATTTTTTACTATGTCACGTTTTTTAATTTTTTGTGATAAATAACCCTTTGGTTAGCCTACCTTTGTCGTATCAATCTCGCCTTTATAAGATTTAAGTATTCTCCCAATAACTGTTGTATAGTTCTTCGCCTTACGGGCATTCCTGCGCTGAGCGTAAACGGAGTAGCCAATTTAGTTATGTAATTTTTTGCCGGCCTAACCCCCGGTTTTTTGACTCAAACGATAAACACAGATCACATGAATTATTTTACCCCGGTTCGCTGCAAGGGCGAAGTATGTATTTTACCCATTTGCCCATCCCTTTCGTTAGGGAAAATCATCATCATCGATACCAACGGTCCCAAAAGGTAACGCCTGATCTCCGCAGAAGCGCTGTCGGTCTCCCCCCCCCCTCCGGCAGCGTGCGGCGGCAGTTCCCGTTTGCCGCGAATCCACAGGAGCAAGGTGAAATTTTTTGATTTTGTGGATATTTGGGGCCTTCCCCGCATAGCGTCTGGCTCCGTTGGCATCCTGCGCGGGGTCGCTACGCTGCGGGCTCGCTTATCGCTCGGCCGGCGCCCTTTGGGGGGCGCCGGCTGGCGGCCGAAGCCGCCCCCCTCCGCATCGCTAGGCCGGCATTCACCTCCGCGGCCGCATCTCGGACTTATGTTGCATTTTTATGACGGCATTTTTTGCACACTAAACAACAATAACCTTCGGTTCGGTGGTAGATGTTATTACATCTTATTGGTGATTTTAGAACATTTTAAGTTGCTTTAATTTTAATTAATTAATTATTAAATAAACATTTAAAAGTTAGTGCTAAATAAATGTGTTTAAAATAGGGGAGGGTAAAAAGCTGATTTTTCATGTTGCAGGTAGGCTATTTACAAGCTTATCTTTGTGACATCAGAGGTTAATTAACAAAAAACAAACCAGCTTGCTCCCCCGCAGCGGTTGTCACATGAAAAAAACCGCAGTTAAAGAATTATTCTTACGATGTTTGATACCCCTCTTGTTGGCAAAATCGGAAGACCCGGGTCGAGAAGTTGACGCCGGGTCTTCTTTTTTTATTGCCGGTAGTTTTCTTGATGGTATAACCGCGAATGGAGTATAATTTTCATCCATCCGCAGACCCGGCCGCAGCCTGCTGCGGCCGTTGGCTGCTATACGGCAAGTTGCTCCAGGTTATGGGTTACCTCGGCAATGCGGCTCGAAACCTGTTCGTGTTGTTGGGCCAGATTTTCGAGGGTCACAGCCTCCTGAGCCAGCATATCGTCAAAGCGGCGGAAGTTGTTGTCAATCCGCTTCTTCAACTGGGCGATGTAGGTTTTCAGCCGATCGTCCAGTTCGGTAATCAGCTTTGATCTGCCATTTTCAATCTCATGCCTGAAACCTTCAATAATTTTCCGGCGCTTCGAGCTGGTGGTAAAGCCCGCAAACAACAGCCCGATGGCCGTCAGTACGCCGCCCGTAATGTCCACTACGCCCAAGTTGGTTACCGTCATAATGATAACGCCAATGGCCGCAATGCCGCTACCGGCAGCCAGGTTAGGCGCTAAGCTTCGCTTGTCGGGAAACAGATTGGCATCGGCAAAGCTTTCTGCATTGTTGATAAACGCCGTAAACTGCTCCTGCAAGTCGCGGAGAATGTTCTCCCGACGCTCGGCTATATCGCTGAAAATATCGTGGTCGTTGCGCAGCAGGGTAGTGCTGTTGCGAATTTTAAGATCGATGATTTTGGCCATCTGCTGAATGCTGTCGGCTAAATCGGCTACGTTTTGGTCGAGTCTTTTTTTAAGCTCCGTATCCAGCTCTTGCCCCATATCTTTGGATAGCTGCTCTAACCATTCTTTGGCCGAAGCCTTTTTCGTGAACAGACTGGCCACCGACCGGCGCACCAACCCCAGCAAACTGAGGCCGTCTTCGAGCTCGTGTTGCTTTTGGGAGGTGATGCGATCATAAGCGCCCAACAGATTTTCAAGCATGAGGTCTACCTGCTTATTGCTTTTATGCTGTTGGTCATCGAGGGTTTTTCGGATGTCGTCGCGGAAAACCTGATCTGCTTCCAATTGCTGCCTGCGCAGGATCAGCCCCTGGGCGATGCGCTCATGGATGTTAGCGGCAGAGGCCGCGCTATTGAGCAATTTTAATAAGGGCGCTTTCCCTCCCGTAATGTGTTGCTTGATGTAGGCGCGCAACGGCTCAAACCCGCTTTCTTCCAACATGCCTTCCTGCTCCTGTTTGGCCGAAACGGCAAAAACCAACGGTTCGGACAGCCCTTTCTTTATGGCCTGTTCTTTTACGCCATTAAAGTTGACGGCTAAGTCTTCAGCGGGCATGAGGTCCTTTTGCTGAAGGACGAAGATGGTTTTTTTCCGCCAGTCGCCGTGGATGAAGTCAAAAAATGCCCATGCCGATTGCCGGTAGGGGTTTTTGGCTTCAAAGACAAAGACGATGAGGTCGGCCGCCGGCACAAAGCGCTCGGTGATCTCCTGATGGTGCTCTACAATGGTATTGGTGCCTGGCGTATCTACAATGGCAATGTCTTCGAGTATCGGGGCGGGAATGATTATCTTTTTGAGGTAGGGATTGATGATTACCTCCTGCTTTTCAGGTCCGTAGAGGATCTGCTGGATGGTGTCGGTCATGGGTTGAGGCGCCACTTTGGCAATTTCCTCCCCCGACGAGAGCAGCGCATTGATGAAGGAGCTTTTGCCTGCCTTCACCTCTCCTACAATCACAAACATAAAAGGCTCGTGAAGCCGGTTGCGCAGCTCGCTCACGGTTTTGGCTAACTCTTCATGCCCAATGAGGATGGTGAGCTCGTGCAAGTCCTTGACGACGTCTTCAAGTTGGGCCCTATGGCCCATGAGTTGTTGGTTCAGCAGTTGATTCACGGTTCGTCGGTTTGAGGAGCATGGGCTGCCAGATAGCTGCCAGCCTCCGGGCCTGCGCAAAAAAGCAGGTCTAATATGCTCAGGTTGGGTAAAAAGCCGTGCTTTTCGGTGAATACTTGTAAGTAAGGCTTAGTGGGCGGCGGCGGGTTGCGGGGCGTAATGAGCCCCCTGTAATCCATCCAGCCTTCAGGCGCAGCTATATGATAGACGTCGGTAAACGCAACAGGTAACCCCTTGCGCCAACCCAATAGATCGATTACTGTTTTGAATAAGGCTAAGTTAAACGACCATAAGCCCTCATATTGGCCGGCGTATACCTCTTGTAGCGCATCGGCATAGTGGATGAAAAAAGGCGCATTCCCATAAGCGGTCTGAATACTCTGCCAATGTTGTCGGGGCCAGTTTTCCCGGTAAGACAGCCGCACCTCCTGTATGGGCTGCTGTTGGTTTTTTCCACTCAGCAAGGGAATGGTCAGGCGCATGGGGCCGTTAGGGCCGGCTATCACACAACGGTTGCGGTAGCCGCCCTTTTGATAGTGCTCGCAAGCTTCCAGCACTATTCCCGCACTTTCTGCCAGTTTTATAAAGACAGGTACAGGAGGCAGATATTGCAGTTCTATGAGTATTTTTGGCTTCACGCCCTAAAGGTAAGCCATGCCGGCAGATGCTCAAACAGTTGTGCAGGATAGCTGCTTAAAAATTTCATTAGGCAAAAACCGGGAATTTGCGGAGCTTCGCATCCGATTTCCGCTATGGTCGCGCCGGTAGGTTCTAGGTGAAGCAATAGAGCAACGTAAAAAACCTGATATACAAAACCGTCCGGGCTTTAACCATACATCAGTGCGAATGGAGAGAATATGAAACAAACGACCGGAGAAGTTACCGCAGCGGGTAGCGCCCGCTATCGCTACTTTATATGGATGGCCGCCTTTTTTGCTGTATGCAATTTATTGGTCGCCAATGATTATGCCACCATCTGGCCAGGCGGCGAAGCCTGGATGCTGTGGCGCGCTACCGGCGGCGAAGCAGGGGCTTATCTGCCCGCCTTACTCTACAAGGCACTGCCGGCCGGAGAGCTGTGGTTGTTTTGGCCCCGGCTGGTAGGGGTACTGCTGGCTTTAGCCGGCGCCTGGGCTTTTTACCGCTGGTCGGCGCCCGTACTGGGCGGGTCTACAACCCAACTGACGCTACTTGCCATAGCCGGTTCGTTGTTTGTACCCAGCCTGGCCAAGCAGGCCAGTGCAGATATTTGGGCATTGTGCGCCCATTTAGTTATGTGGCTGGGCATGCTGCGCACGCTCAAGCAACCTATGGCTAAATGGCGATGGATAAGTTATATCGGCGCCATTGTTGGAGCCTGGGTATCGCCGGTTTCTACGGCTATTTTTGCGCTGGCGCTCATCCTGCTCTTGTTTTGGCGGCATCCTCAGGGAGGCTCCCTGCTGCAACGCAACCTGCTGGCCCCGCTGGCCGCAGCCGCTTCGGCCGCCTTTTACTTTATAGCGCTGGGTAAAGATTTTGTGCTGCCCCTCAATTGGGCGCCTTATTGGAGTGATTTCTGGCGATTTGTAATCTCCAGCCTGCTGGGGTTCCTGCCGGTAATTGGATTTCTGGCGGGCGGTATTCGCGATCTTGTCTTTAAGTTCCGCAAAGAAGAAGAACTGGCCTTAGTACTGGTTTTTAGCCTCATCGCCTCCCTGCTGGCCCAATCGCTTATGTTTCCGATTTTATTGGCCATACTCGTGGGTAAGCAAATGCAACTGTACTTCGCCGGCAATTATCCCTGGCGCGACTGGGTCAGGGGGCCGGCCATAGTACACATGATTGCCGTGTGTATCGGACTTTTTTTGGCGCTGTTGGGCGGGTTTGTTCAGTTGCAGGGCGCCGGCTTCCGGGCCGTTATGGCCTGCGGAGCAGCTTACTGGGCCTTTAGCTTTTTGGCAGTCATTGGCCTCTATGGCCTCAGGCGCGATCTGGCCTTGGGCGGAAGCGTGCTGGCCGGGGTGCTGGCTACGCTTTTTTTCTGGCTTCAGCTCTACCCTTATTTAGAGGCAACCCGAAACTGGCCCCAAAGGCTCGCCACAGAAGTGACAAACAGAGAAGGCGCCCGGTCTGTCATTCACCTCAGCGCCGAAGAGGGGTTTGCCCTGCCCGCCGCCACTTATCTGCATCGAGCCAATATAGCGGTTAAAGTAGCGCCCAATCTCGACGACCTTAGCGCCGCCTATCGCAAAGAGCAACCCGGCCTCTACCTCTGGCCCGACAACCGCTGGCTGGATGCCAATCCCTACACCCCTTGGAAAGATCAGGATCCTGCCATAAGCATCAATGGCTGGTATTTCGACTGGCATACGGGCCCTTGGTCTTTGTACAAACTTAGTGAGTAAATATGCAGAATGCGCAAGCATTGCGCTTTATCCTTTAAGCATGGATCAACAACAAAAAGTGAGCCCCTCTTTATTCCTGAAAGGGTTGGCTATGGGCATTGCGGAGGTTATTCCCGGCGTGTCAGGAGGCACCATTGCCTTTGTAACGGGCATCTATGAGCGACTGCTCGACGCCATCAAAGGCGTACTCAGCCCCACACCCTTGCGCCTGCTGCGCGAGGAAGGAATAGCCGCTGCCTGGCAGGCGTTGGACGGCAACTTCCTGGCCCTGCTGCTCGGGGGTATGGCCGCCGGATTAGTGGGCGGCATCTTTGGCGTTACTTATTTGCTGGAGCATTACCCCACCATCATTTGGGCATTCTTCTTTGGCCTCATCCTTTCATCTGTATGGTATGTGGCCCGACAGGTGGGGCGCTGGCGCTGGCAGGAGGCGTTTATGCTGCTGGCGGGCGCCGCCGTAGCTTACTGGATTACGGTAGCCTCGCCTTTGGGGGGCAGCGAATCGCTGGTAGCCGTATTTTTTTCCGGCGCCATCGCCATCTGCGCCCTGATGCTGCCCGGTATCTCTGGAAGTTTTGTGCTGTTGTTGCTGGGTATGTACAGCTTTGTCATATCCTCTGTAAAACAGGTTTTATCCAGCTTCGATACCGCCGGCTTAGTCATCACAGGGATATTCGCACTGGGTTGTCTGGTAGGTATGGCCGGGTTTAGCCGTCTGCTGTCCTGGACCCTCAAGCACTACCACAATCCTACTATGGCCATGCTTACCGGTTTTATGGTAGGCTCGCTCAATAAACTTTGGCCTTGGCGCAATGTGCTGGAATACCGCATCAATAGCCAGGGCGAACAAGTGCCCTTCCGCGAGGCCAATGTGCTGCCCGGCGCCTATCAAGCCGGAGAGCCCTACACCGCCTTAGCCATAGCGGCCATCATCATCGGCATCGCGGTCGTGTTGGTGCTGGAGCGCATGGGCAATACGGCTGCGCCTTCCCGGAAGCAGGCATAAGCCATAAGTGAAGGAGAGCTCTATGCAAAAGCTATACGGACTCATTGGCTACCCGCTTTCCCACTCTTTTTCAAAGCGGTATTTCACCGAAAAGTTTGAGCGCGAGGGCCTGTCGGCTCAGTTTCGCTACGAACTGTTTCCGCTGCCTGCCATCGAGGCCTTACCTGATCTGCTTGCCGCGCAGCCTGGGCTGGCCGGCTTCAATGTTACCATCCCGTACAAGCAGACGGTCATGGCTTATCTCCATCAGACCTCCGATGCCGCCGCTCAAATGGGCGCAGTAAACACCGTAAAAATAGAAAACGGCCGCCTCTATGGCCACAATACCGACGTCGTCGGCTTCGAGGAGTCGCTGCGCGAAACCTTAGTTCGGGCAGCTCAAATGCCTGACCGCGCATTAGTGTTGGGCGCCGGCGGCTCTTCGCGCGCCGTACGCTGGGTGCTGGCCCGGATGGGCATCGAAGCCCTGTGCGTATCCCGAGAGCCCCAGCCGGGCCAGTTGGCTTACCAGACGCTAACGGCCGAGTGGCTGGCCCGTTATCCGCTCATCATCAATACAACCCCGCTGGGCATGTCGCCCAAGGTCGACGAATGCCCGCCCTTGCCCTACGAAACCCTTACCAGCGCTAATATTTTATTCGATCTGGTGTACAATCCCGAAGAGACCTTATTTTTACGCCACGGAAAGAAACAGGGCGCTACCGTTCAAAACGGCCTGCCCATGTTGTATGGTCAGGCGGAAGCCGCCTGGCGCATTTGGCAGTCTTAACTCCAAACCAGTAAAACCATGGATCAATCGGCAAAGCCAGTTCCCGACAACCTCAAGAAAGCCAAGGCCATTGCCCAGGCAGTGACGGGTACGGCAGACGGCATCGACTTTTTCGACACCACCATCGCTTTTGCAGGCAAGACCAACGAAGCCCTAAAGCGGTCGGCCTGGCTGTTTGGCCTCATGAACCACCATTGGCTCGTAGGCTTAGGCTCTACCTTAGGCTTAGCAGCCATCAAAATGAGGTTGCCCTTCGTGGAAACCGCCGTTAAGAACACCATCTTCCAGCAATTCTGCGGGGGCACTACCCTCCTCGAATCCCAAGCCGCCATCGACGGGCTCCGCAGCCAAGGCGCCCTCACGGTGCTCGATTATGGCGCCGAGGCCAAAGAAACAGAAGAGGACTTCAATCACACCATGAACGAAAACATGCGGGCCATCGACTTTGCCTCCCAATCGGGGAGCGTGCCCGTTGTGAGCTCCAAAATAACAGGCCTTGCCCGCTTTGGCCTCCTGGAAAGCATGCAGGCCGGCGAACCCTTCACCCCCGAAACCCGGCATGAATACAAAACCATCCTCAAACGACTCGACGCCCTCTGCGCCCATGCCGCCAAACGCGGCGTAGCCATCTTCTTCGACGCCGAAGAAAGCTGGATACAAGACTCCATCGATCACCTCGTTATGGTCATGATGCGCCGCTACAACAAGGAAAAAGCCATCGTCTACAATACCTTCCAACTCTACCGAACCGACAGGCTACAGTACCTCTTCGACTCCTATGACCTCGCCCAAAAAGCCGGTTTTATACTGGGCGCCAAGTTAGTGCGCGGCGCGTACATGGACAAAGAGCGCGAGCGAGCCGCCGAAATGGGCTACCCCTCGCCCATACAACCCAGTAAAGAAGCCACCGACCACGCTTTTGATACCGCCCTGCGCTTTTGCATCGACCATTACGAAGATTTGGCGTTGTGCAACGCCTCTCATAACGTCGACAGCGCCCGCCTCCAGGTATCCCTCATCCGCGAAAAAGGCCTCGATCCGCGCCATCCCCACCTTATGTTTTGTCAGTTGTATGGCATGAGCGACAACCTCACCTTCAACCTGGCCCATCACGGCTTCAGCGTAGCCAAATACGTCGTGTATGGCCCCGTGCGCGAGGTAGTGCCCTACCTCATTCGCCGCGCCCAGGAAAACTCCTCCGTAACCGGCGATATGAGCCGCGAGTACCAACTGGTACACAAAGAAATGAAACGCCGGGGCCTCGCCTGACCGACCAACGCCCCCCCCAGCGGAGGTATAGTTCTCCAAGTCAGGATGAGTGAAAAATGGACGCCGCTATTTTTTCGGCTGGCAAGGCAAAAAACGCAGACATAGCCTAAGCTATGGCGAGGCTTTTTAACGCCGTCAGACGGAAAAAGAGCAAGTCAAGATTCATAAATCTTGGCTTGGAGAACTATAAGCCCGCCAACCCGCCTGTAAATCAAAAGTTTTTTTCTTTTTTGGGCCGCGCCCGCTACGCGTTTTTAACCGTACTCCGTAGGAGGCGGTCGGGTACCACGTCTTCGCTACGCTCTTCCGGGTAAAAACCCCCAACCGCATAACATCTACTTATATCATCACCTTGCGCGGCACCGCCACCACGCCCTCGTTACACTCGGTCGGGTAAACGTCCTCACTCTGTTCGGTCGGGTAAACGTGCTCCGCCCACGTCCTCGCTACACTCGGCCGGGTAAATCTTATGGGCGGCTGCCCGGCGTCCTCTAAGGGGCCGCCGGGCAGCCGCCCATACCGCTACGTCCGCCGTCGCTACGCTAGTCGGCTTCCACGCCCTCGCTCTACTCGGTCGGGTAAACCACGTCCTCGCTGCGCTCGGCCGGGTAAACGTCCGCCGTCGCTACGCTAGTCGGCTTAATCTTCGTGCCTCAGCCGGGTAAAAACTGCGCCCCCTGGGCCGGGGGAACCCGGAAAGTTATCGTTCGCCAACTCTATTTATGGCCGTACCTGAGCAATATCTCTTCTACTGCTTCCGGGCTTATATCCATAGCTAAGGCTACTTGCTCAATGGGCATCAATAACTGGACGTGTAGCCGTACTACGGTTTCTTCTTGTACACGTTGACGCTCTTCTTCTGCGCGCTGGCGCTCTTCTTCTGCGCGCTGGCGCTCTTCTTCCGCACGCTGACGTTCTTCTTCCGCACGCTGACGTTCTTCTTCAATCATTTCCGAGGGCAGCTTACCTTCGTGGGCGGCAGCATACATGCGCTCCGTAAAGCGCTTAGTGCGTTCGGATACGGGCAGGTATGGTTTTGTTGTCGTTCCCATAAATGAATCTAATCGTTGTTCCAATAATTTTTCCATCTCTTCAGGCAGCGCCATGAATTCCATTACGAATATAAGGGTATTCATAATGATTTCATTATCAACGCCTGATTTTAAGCTCAATTCGAGTACTTTTTGCTTGAGGTCAAAAAGGCGATTTTCGTCCCCGTTGGCTTCATGAGCGTATTTGGCCGCCAACAACGCCAGCGCAAATACATTTTTGGAGGCAATCAACTCGGCTTCATCCTGATGGGCGGCTATGATACCGGCAAACTCATAGCGCTTGCTCGTACTGAACCCCTGATGCTGATAAACTAAGGCTGATGCGGGCGGCGGCGGCCCGGTAAATACGGCCACAGCTTCGATGTCGTGGGTATTGTACTTCATGGCCACGCGCATCATATATTCAAACATCCGCAGGGCGAAGTCGGTTTCCGGTTCATGCTGAAATTCAGTGTGGATGTATATAAAACGTGCCTCTCCATTGAGGAGTTTCACCTTCGCCAATTTGTCGACGTAGCGGTGCTTACCTCTTTGTTTGTACCTGCCCCGCATAGCATTGATGAGCTCTTGTTCTAAGAACTCAGGTTCGTAATCCCAGTCGACCAATGGGTATAGCTCGGGGATGGCAAAAGCCAAAAAATCCTTAAAACTATGTGCGATAAAGGCCTTGAATAAGGCGTCGTAATCGACTTTGAACGGCTTAGAGCAGGCCATAGCAAGCGCGTTGTGGACATGAGCAAAGTGGTTTGATTTATGTCCTTGTTCAGAGAGGACGAATACAAAGATAAACAGGCTTGGGGTTTTTAAAAACTTTTTGAGTGTTTTTTTTAAAAAAATTAATATTAAAACAATTCAGGGGTTGTTTTTAGGTTTAAGCAAGGCGTTAGGGGAGTTGCACGCCCGGCCAAGGGATGGAAGCGGTATGGCCTGACCGGCTTTACCCCGTGGAATAGCGAAGCGTATATTCCGCGGGGTGAAGGAGGGAAGGCCATAAGAGCGGACAGCCCGGCCGCCGCGCCGCCCGCGTACTGCGCTTCATGGGGCAGGCAGCTATACGGGCGGGGCGGCGGTGGCCCCAAAAAAGAAAAACGAACATTTACGCTTCCTGGAGCAGGCCTACGGATATCGCCGCATCAGGGCTACCCGGTCTTCGAGGTAAGGGTCGCCGGGCGCTAAGCGGTTGGCTTCTTCCATCAGTTGGCGGGCGGTGGCGTAGTCTTTGTTGAGGAAGTAGTGGTAGGAGGCGGGCGCATAAGCCGTAGTGACCCAGGAGGCGATGCGGGGCGTTTTGCCGTATTGGGCGGCGAGCGACTGAAATTCGGCTAAGTAAATGCGGCCCTGCGGGGCTTGGTTGCTGTCGAAGCAAGCCCTTATCTGCTCGGCCCGGTACTGAAGGTCGAGGTCTTTAAACCATTCGTGCTCAATGAGGAAGGGGTATTTCTCCCGGTATTGGGCGGCTGTTTTCATGCCCTGGGCGTAGTTGTGCTCGTGGCGCAGCGACCATACCATCATGCCCGCGAGCACATCTTGTACGGCTTTGTCGCGGGGTCTCATGCGATAGAGGGTGTCGAGGCAGCTCATCATGTCGTCCATGCGGGCATGGCGGGCGTGGTGGCGCGCCAATTTGAGGAAGCATACCTCGCGCACCTGGCGTTCCCATTCGGGCATACCCCGAAAATGCTGAAGAAAGGGCGCGGCAATGGCGACTAAGTCGGGGGCTATGGGATGATTTTCGAGCTCGCGGTCGAGGCGCGCATCCATGCGGTTGAGCAGTTCCAGCCCCAGCCAGTCGAGGGGCGTTTCGCGCCAAAGTTGGAAGAGGTGGCCGAGCGATTGTTGCTCGTCTGCTCGGGGCTGAGTGGCCAATTGCAGCAGGGCTGCGCGCCGGAGTACGGCATAAGCGGGCTGCGCGCCCTGGCGTTGGGCCCGTTCGAGCCAGTCGATGCAGTCCATATACTTGCGCTCGCGGTAGTTGGCCAAGGCTTGTTGGTAGTGCATGAAGCCGGCGAGCTGCGCCAACGACATGCGATCGTTGGCAGGCAGGTAGTAGCGGTCGAAGAGCTCGCGCTCGGGGCGGGCCCATTCTTCTTCGGGCAGCAGGTGGGAGGCGCGCAGCAGTTCGAGGTAGTTGCGTATAAAATCTTCCTCAATGTGCTGGGCGCGCCGCCCGGCTTTGGGGGTAGGGGAGGCGTCTATGGCTTTGCCGGCGGGGTCGGCTACGACATGGAGCGACCAACGGTCGGACTGAATGGCGTACCCAATGCCAAAGTACTCGAAGGTAAGGGCAAAGAGTGCGACTGTGTTGGCGGTGCTGAAAGCGCCCGACCGAAAAAGCTCGGGGAAGCCGGCAAAGGTGTGCGGCTGGCGGAAAAAGCGGGCCTCGGCCTGCTGTCGCACCAATTCCACGGCTTTGTCTACCGGCCGGCGCGAAATGTTGGCGGCCTGTAAGACGTCAAAGAAGGATTGCAATTGCTCAAGCGCATAGGCGCGGGCAGTGGCATGGCCCGCTTCGCTGTCGGGAATAAGCAGTTGCAGTTGCTCTTCCAGCCGTTCGGCGGCCGCCGTGCGCGATCCTGGAGAGGATGCGCACAGCGGCCGCCAAAGGGCAAGCAGGAAAATTAAGATCAAAAGACCCTTCCCGGCCTGGGCCGGGAATTGGATGTTGCTCATACTAAGGGCGTTATTTCACCAATATCACGTCGCCTTTAAAAATGACGACTTCACCGTCGGTAAACTCAATCTCAGCTACATAGGCATAAACTGCGGCATTGAGGGCCTGGTCGCGGAAGCGGCCGTTCCAACCCACCGCCGGCGTGTTGGGCTGAAAGTCGAAGGCTTCAAATACCGATTCGCCCCAGCGGTTGAAAACCATAAACGAGTTGATGTTGCGGATGAGCCCGTCGGGGGCCTGAATGAACAGCACATCGTTTACCCCGTCGTCGTTGGGCGAGAAGGCATTGGGTATGTATACCGGCCTCGACTTGCGTACGATGAGGTTGAGGTTGTCGCTATCGCTACAGCCATTGATGTCTATAACGGTTACGGTATAGGATGTAGTCTCTAATGGCGATACAACTACCCGGGGTTCGTTGCCCATGCCAATGGAATCGGGCCGCCAGATGATGGTATCCACCTGAACATTGGGATTGAAGATAGCCTGGAGGGTCACACTTTGGCCGAGTTCAATCTCATTGGCTTCGCCTTCCAGGTCGGTGGCCAAGCGCACCGTTAGTTGCTCGGGTTGCGTAACGTCGAGCACCAATTCGGTAAAGCAGCCATTTTGGTCGCGAATGGTGAGCGTGTACTGGTCGGGGCCCAAGCCGCTGAAAAGCGGCGTTCCCGTAAATGCGCCCCCATTGAGCGAGTACTGGTAAGGAGGCTGGCCGCCCGTGACGTTTTCAATGAGGATGGCGCCATCGGCCGCCTCAAAGCAACTGACGTCGGCCACGCTGACGTCGCCCACCGGCGCGCCAAAGTCGGAGCTCACCACCACTACATCGCGGGCCACGCAGCCATCGGCATTGGTTACCTGCAGGGTATAAGCGCCCGGCTGGCTGGCTTCTGTGGTGCGGTCGTTGGGGGTAGCAATGTCGATGGTGAGCGGGTCGGCCGTCCAGAGGTACGAGACGCCGGGGCCGGTAGTGGTATTGTTGCCGCCAATAACGATGGATCCCGTGTTGCAGGTCAGCTCCTGATCGAGGCCGGCGTCGGCAACGGGCGCAGGCGTGAGTACCACATTTACCTCGGCTGTAGCGTCGGGGCATACGCCGCCTTCTACGGTGTAGCGGAACCGGTAGCTGCCCGGCTGCTGTAGCGCGGTGTTGAAGCTGGCCGCCGCAGCATTAAAAGCGCCGCCGGTACTGGGCGAGGCGCTGATTTCCGTCCATTGGCCGCCGGCCTGAGCGCCTTGCAGCAACGTGCGGAGGTCTACTACATTGGGCGTATTGACGCAAAGGCGCAAATCTGCCAAAGGCGTGCCCGCCGTAACCCTGGGCGATACCTGTATGGTGCGGGTAGCGTTGCCGGGGTAGGAGCAGGTGGGCAGGCTGTTGTCTACGATGCTCACCACGTTAACGGTAGCCGTAGCTTGCAGGTTGCTGAGCGTGATCTGGCCGCCGTCGTTGAGGGTTGTGGTTTGTGGCGCGCCGCCATTGACGGTGTAGGTCACGACGAAAGGCCCGGCCGAAGCGCCTGAAAAGTCAAAAGACACCGTAGCCGACTCGCCTGCGCAGACTTCCGTTATGCCGGAGATGGCCACGCTGAGCGGCGGGCAGGCCTGGGCCACACAGGTAGCCGTAGCAGAAACGGGTCCGCAAACGGTATTGCCGTTGGCCGTCACCTGAATGGATACCTCCTGATTGGGGGTGAGGCCGCTGACGGTGTAGGTAGTTCCGCTTTGCGTACCCGCCGGGCCGCTCACAACCGTTACGGTATAGCCGGTAGCGCCGGGCACGGGCGTCCAGGCAAAAACCACGGAAGAAGTTGTTGTCGACTGGCAGTTTACGTTGAAGGCAGGCAATTCGGCATCGACCTGTACGCTGCGGTTGAAAGGATCCGAAGCGCAGCCGTTTTCTACTACGGTGAGGCTCACCGACTTGGCGCCTGCCGTGCTCCAGCTCACCTCATGCGGCCCCTGGCCTACGCCCGGCACGGCAACGCCGCCGCCGAAATTCCAGTTGTAGGTAGCGCCCGCCGCCGCAGAGCCGGTATACGTAAACGTAGCAGCGCCCGTAATGCAGATGGGGCTTTCGACGGTAAAGTTGGCGGTGGGCTTGGGCAGTACCGTTATTTCGTAAGTGGTGTCGGCCATACAGTTGCCTTCTGTATACATCAGGCTGACGGTAGCCACGCCGGCGCCTGCTACGGCCGGGTTAAACGTACCCGAGGGCGATGTAATACCTGTGCCCGACCACACAAAAGTACCTGTGCCTGCGCCGCCGCTGATGCCTGGCGTAAGGGTTTGTACCCCGGCGTCGAGGCAGAACGGGCCATAAGTAGTGGCGTCGAACGACAAGGGCGGGCAAGCCGAAGCGGCGCACTGTAGTTCTGAGGACACAGGCCCGCATACATTTGCCGTTTGGGCCGTTACCCGAATGGTGACGGTTTCGCCAGGATCAAGGCCGCTGATGGTATAGCTGTTGCCAGTCTGTACGCCCATAGGGCCCTCTAACACCGTGACGGTATACCCGGTAGCGCCGGCCACATCGGCCCAACTGAAGGTTACGCTGTTGATGGTTGAAGAACAGTTGATAGCCGGCGCGCTAAGCGGGGCTTCTACCCCTACATTGACGCTCACTGGCTCGGAAGCGCAGCCATTTTCTACTACAGTAAGCGTTACCGCTTGTGTGCCCGCCGTAGGCCAGCTCACCTGATGCGGCCCCACGCCGGTACCCGGTACGGCTGTGCCGCCGGCAAAATCCCAGTTGAACGTGGCGCCGCTATCTGCCGATCCGGTGTAGGTAACGGTAGTTTCTTCATCTACACAAACCGGCCCCGGAGCCGTAAAGTCGGCGGTCGGCTGGGGATTCACCACGATGGTGATGCTGCTGTTGTACGTGCAGTTTCCCTCTTGGTAGTTAAGCGTGAGGGTATGGCTGCCAACGCCCGCTGCGTCGGGGTCGAAGACGCCCGTAGCGGCGCTAACGCCGGGGCCGCTCCAGGTGGATGTGCCGCCGCCGGCGCCGCCCGTTATGTTGGCCGATAAGGTTACGGGAGCAGCCGTAGCATCTAAGCATATCGGCGCTACAGGGGCAATGGCGATGATTACGTCGGGGCAGTCCTGAGCTACGCAGTTGGCCGTAGCTGTGCTGTTCCCACAGGGGCCGGTACCAACGGCTACCACCTGAATTTCCACTTCGTCATTGGCACTGAGTCCGGTGACAATATAGCTGGTATCCTGTAGGATGCCGGGCGTGCCGGAAATTACGTTGACCTGATAGCTGGCCGCACCCGGTACGGGGTTCCAGGTAAAAGTGATGGAGTTAACGGTTGTTTCGCAGTTGATGACTGGCGCCGGCAGCGGCGCTTGTACGGCTACCGTCTGGCTGGACGATCCCGAACTGCAACCATTTTCCTGAACCGTCAGGGTAATGGTGCGGTTGCCCGCAGTAGCCCAGCTCACCTGATGTGGTCCGGCGCCGGTACCTGGCGTAGCGCTGCCGCCGTTGAAATTCCAGGTAAAGGTAGCTCCTGCGCCCGCCGTGCCCGTATACGTCACCGTAGTGGGCTGATTGATACATACCGGCGTGGGAAGCGCTGTAAAGGTAGAGGTTGGCACGGCAAAGACCCTGATGGTAGTGCTGACCTCCTCGAAACAGGGGCCTTCCGTGTAGCGCAGCGTAATGGTATGCGCACCCGGGCCTGCGGCAATGGGGTCAAAGACGCCCAGACTACCATTTACAATGCCCGGGCCGCTCCACAGGCGCACGCCATTGCCGGCGCCCCCGGAGGTGATGGCCGTAAGGGTATCTGTACCTAAGCCCGCCGTAAGGCAGATGTCGGCTACGGGGTCAATGGAAAGGGCAAAGTCAGGGCAAGCCTGGGCCGCACAACTGAAATCTGTACTCACCGGGCCGCAGGGGTTCGTGGTTTCAGCCGTCACGCGGATGGTGACTACCTCCTCAGGGCTAAGGCCGCTGACCGTATAGCTCGTACCCGATTGTACGCCCGTCTGGCCGGTGAGCACCGTGACGGTATAACCGCTGGCGCCCGCTACGGCAGCCCAGTTGAACGTAACCGAAGTGGTCGTGGCGGGGCCGCAACTGACGACGGGCGCTACCAGCGGGCTGACGACATTTACCGTCTGGGTAACTTCAGATGAAGTACACCCACTGGCCGATACCGTTAGGGAAATGGTTTTACTGCCCGGCGTAGCCCAAGTTACGGTATGGGGGCCGGCTCCTGTGCCCGGCGTAGCCATGCCGCCGGCAAAATCCCAGGTGAAAGTAGCGCTTGGAGGCGCCGAACCGGTGAAGGTTACCGTCGCTGATTGACCCGTACACACAGGTGTGGGTGCTGCCGTAAAGTCAGCCGTAGGGGTATTGAAAACATTGACAACTAAGGTGTCTCGGTAAGTACAAAGCCCCTCTGTATAGGCTACCACCAGTGGATGCGCTCCCGGGCCTGCTGTCACAGGTTCAAAAATGCCGGTTTGGGCATTGGTGATGCCAGGCCCCGACCATACCGTCGTGCCTCCGCTGCTGCTGATAGTTGCTTCCAAATCGATGGGCGCAGGAGGCGTACCCGACAGGCATACATCGTTCACCGGATTGATGCTTACCGATACCGGCGGACAGTTTTGAGAGGTGCAGATGAGCGTAGCGCTTTGCGGCGTACAGGCCGATGGCCCTGCCGTCACGGGCGTAACTACAATGGTTACAGCCTGGCCGGGCGATAAGCCGGTAGCCGTGGCCGTGGTACCCGTTGTGTTTTGGATCGGGCCTCCATTGATGGTGTAGTTATAAGAGACAGCTCCTGCAACGGCGCCCCAGTTGAAGACCACCGACGACGGCGTAGCCGGCCCGCAAGTGATAACGGGCGCCGGTACCGGCGCGCTCACGTTGATCGTCACATTGGCCGTGCTCTGGCAACCGCTGTTGTTGGATACCGTCACGGTATAGGTGGTAGTGGTCGCAGGGGATACCGAAATGGTAGATGGGCCGTTCTGGCCGCTGCTCCATACATAAGACGTGCCCCCGGTAGCCGTCAACGTTACGCTTTGGCCTGCGCAGATACTGGTCTGGCTGGCGCTCACCTGGGCGTTGATCGGCGGTAAAATGTCAAAGGTCACTTGCCCCTGTCCAATACAGCCTAAGGCATTGGTGCCGCTTACCGAAAGGGTGTACTGACCCGCCGGAGTAGTTTCGGGGATAAGTCTCGGGTTGGGCGCCGTGGGGTTGTCGGCCCAGGTATAGGAGCCGCCCGGCCCTGCGCCCTGCGCTGTAATGACTAAAATTCCACCCTGGCAGGCACTGCCGGCAATGTCGAAAGTGATTTCGGGTAAGTCAAAAACCTCAATTTCAATATTGGCTACATCCGTACAACCATTGTCGTCGGTAACGGTAACCTGGATGGTAGAGGTCATCGTAAGGGCAGGCGAAATAAATGGCCCTGTACCCAGCGACTGTCCTGTGGTGAGGTTTTCCCAGGCGTACGATGTGCCGCCCGATCCGTATAATTCTACGTTGGCCCCAAAACACCCATAGGGCGTAGGCGCATCAATCTCGGCTTCTACTTCTATAAATTCTACGTCTACCGTTACAGGGTCAGCCTCGCAGCCCTGCGAAGAGGAAACCGTGAGCGTATAGGTACCCGGATCAAAAACCTGGGGGTTTTGCTGGTTCGACTCAAAGCCGTTGGGGCCCTCCCAGAAATAATCGGCGCCGGGGTCCGGCGGATCAATACTGCCCATCAGCAGGCCAGGGCTGCCCAGGCAGGGCATATTCGTCAGCTCGGCCATCGCCGTAGGCGGCGGGCCTTCTGATATTTCTACAATAACCGAACGGCTACAGTTGGTGGCAATGTTCACGGCCACTACTGTATAGATGCCCGCTGCAAAAACATTGGGCGTAGTGATGACCGACGGGCAACTGGGGCACTCATAAACAATGCTCGTCCCGTTTTCCAATACCGTATAGTTGAATACCTGCGTAGGATCAAGCCCCGCATTGCCGCTGATGGTCATTGAGCCGTCGGATACGCCGGGGCAGGTAGCGTCTACCGTAAATACAATCGGGTCCTCGTCGTCGCAGCAGATAACAGAGGCGAGGAAGGAAGTGCCCTGGCCGCTGTTGCAGCCCGTTTGGGTCCACGAGCCGCTATCTCCGTCAGAATATATGTTTACCCCTACGCCAAGGTTGCCGCCGGTAACCGCCGGAGGACAGTCGTTGACGGTAATCTGAAGGCAAAATTCGACCGGCGCTGCCGAATCAGGTATATCTGAACAGCCTCCGGCCCCGTCCCCCCAGTTGTTGCCGGGGTCGCCGTCATTGGGCGCGCCGCCGCAACCAATACCTGATGATGAATCATAGGCAAAACCAGGGCCAAAAGTCTGGCCGGTATTACAACCCGTCCACATATCATACCAATCCCAACTGCCGCTGCCGTCGCAGGAGGGCGGCGGGTTGGCTATAATGGAGTTTACATCCCAGTTGTCGCCAAAGGTGAACGTACAGGCATGCAGCCACTCGATGGTACCTGCCGCATTGCCTTCCCATTCATTCACCGTAACGCAGATTTGCACGTTCTGGCCCGAAGAATAGGTGCCGTTTACCGGCGGCGGGTTGTAGGTTACCGTCACCGTCTCAGGCTGGTAACATACGCCGCACAAGCGCGAACTGCGAATCCGGATGCTGAAGTTCCCCTGGTCGTCAATGTCGCCGCCGGATACCATCAGAAAGTATTGCTGGCCAGGTATGGTATTTCCCACCATAGTGACTCCGCTACCGCCGGTGGCGCATTCGATGGCCACCAAAAAGCCGCAGGCGCCACCCTGGAAAAGAACCATGTTGAAATTGCTTAACCCGCCCGTGAGCTGGATTTCCGTATTGCCGCCCGTAGCCGTAAAGCTATACCATACCTCCGCTGCCGGCCCCTGGGTCTGGCCGCCGGAACATCCCTCAAACACCGGGTAGGGAGAAGTGGGGGTAGCGTTGGTATTGTTCGAATTAAAAGTATTCGTAACAAAATTGGTATTCGGGCAGGCAGGAGGGGTTGACAGATTCAACTGAACCGCCCCCGGACACTCATCATTCGCGGGTTGTGCATACAGGTATGCGCCCCAAAGCAGCGCTAATAGTGTAAGTAACGAAACTCGCATTAATCCGGATGTTTTTGCAACAATAGCCGCAGTGAACTAAATCGGGTTGATTATCAGGGATGAATACCTACCTTTGCACATCCAACCGCATTTTAGTGGGCCGGCGCCGGTTTGTTCTTCATCAAATGCGGGGCAATTTACTATTTTTTATTATCCCTTTCGGCTGGATTAACAGTCGGCCAACGGATATTTTATCACCATTTTCAATTGTTATGGATTTTTTTCGCCAACGACTTCAGCCCCCGACAGCCCCGGATCATCCCGTTAATGTGCTTTTGGTATTACTTGCTGCCGTCTTGGTATGCGGCCTGGCAGGGCGGTTGTTGGGCGAGGCCGTCGCCATGGCTATGGGGAGCAGTTTAGAGGAGCTGCTGGCCCCCGATAAAACAGCCTGGAACCCTGCCGAGCGCTTAGCCCTGCGCGCACTAAACCTGCTGGTACATCTCTCTACTTTTGCGCTGCCCGCCTGGCTCACAGGACGGCTTTTTTATCGGCCGGATACGGCCGCTTACTTCGGCCTCAGTAAGCCGCCCGCTTCCGCTGCCGCCGGCCAAACCGTATTATTCATGTTGGCGGCGCTGCCTCTGGCCCAAGCGACCTACTGGCTCAACCGACAGGCGCCCCTGCCCTCCTGGATGCGCGGGGCCGAAAAAGCCCAGAACGAAATGGTTCAGGCCATGCTGCAAATGGACAATACCGGCGAATTACTCATCGCTCTGCTGGTGCTGGCCGTTGTGCCGGCCTTAGGCGAGGAACTGCTCTTCAGAGGGGTAGTGCAACAACAGCTCAGCCGATGGCTCCGCCATACAAGCCCGGGTATATGGCTTACCGCTTTTTTATTCAGCCTCGTACACTGGCAATTTGAGGGCTTTTTGCCCCGCTTCCTGCTGGGCGCCGCGCTGGGCTATCTGTTTCACTGGAGCCGGAACTTATGGCTGCCCATCATCGGGCATTTTTGCTTTAACGGCATTCAAGTGCTGGGCAAATGGTGGATGGGCGATGAAATCGCCATCCTCGATGAACAACAGTTAACCCCTCCCAATCTCTGGCTTACCCTCGGCGCCTTGCTGCTTATGGCCCTTACAGGTACCCAACTTCGCAAAACAGGATACCCCCAATGACGGGGCGTGGATGAACAGTGCGAGTTTTGTATTTTATAAGTAACAACATTTATTTATGTCAGCCAATGATTATTTGGCCTCTTGTGGCGAAATTGGGCAATATAGGCCAATTAATATTCTGAATACCGCCGGAAAGCCATAAATGCACTAATCTTTGACATCGTATAACCCACCGAAATAATCGACGAATGCACGCAAAAAGCTGGGTGGTTATTTAGAACAGAATTAAATTTGGGGCGTTTTATAACCAAATGAACTCGACATGGAGTTAGTTGCAACGATCAACCCCAAACCCGCAAAGAAGATGGAACACATCCCCGATACCGGCCTAAAAAGAGTAGTGATCATTGGCGGCGGATTTGCCGGCCTGAAATTGGCTAAGCGCCTCTCCCGGCGGCATTTTCAGGTCGTGCTCATCGACCGCAATAACTACCACCAGTTTCAGCCCCTGATGTATCAGGTGGCTACCGCTGCGCTGGAGCCGGCATCCATCGCTTTTCCTTACCGCAAGGTGTTTCAGCACATCCCCAATACCCACATTCGGGTGGCAGATGTATTGTCTATTCACCCCGAATCCCACCGCGTAGAAACCAGCATTGGCAATATAGCCTACGATTATTTGGTGTTGGCCACAGGCACCGATACCAATTACTTCGGCATGGACAACATCCGCCAGTACGCCCTGCCCATGAAGTCGGTTGCCGAAGCGCTGGCGTTGCGCAATTATCTGCTCCAGACGTTCGAGGCCGCCCTCAATGCTCAGGATCCCATCGAGCGCCAGGCCATGCTCAACATCGCCATCGTCGGCGGCGGCCCCACAGGCGTGGAACTGGCAGGAGCCTTGGCAGAAATGAAACACTTTACTTTGCCCAAAGACTACCCGGAGCTCAATTTCTCCGAAATGCAGGTGCATCTCTTCGAGGCGGCAGGTCGCGTACTCGAAACCATGGAAAACCCCAGCTCCCAGTCGGCCCTCAACTACTTGCGCGAGCTTGGCGTAGCCGTACACCTCGATGCAAAAGTTAAAGACTACGACGGTCTGGCCGTTTACACCACAGATGGCATGGCTTATCCCTGCCGTACCCTGATATGGGCCGCAGGCGTCCGGGCCGTTGTGCCTGAGGGCCTGCCTGAGGATGTATTTGGCCCCGGAGGCCGTATCAAAGTAGACGCTCATAACGCCGTCGCCAACCTGCCGGGCATATACGCCCTCGGCGATTGCGCCTTCATGACGGAAGAAAAATACCCCAAGGGTCACCCACAGGTAGCGCCTGTGGCCATACAGCAGGCCGAACTGTTGGCCGACAACCTCGAACGCCGCGAAAAAGGCCTCGATCAGCGCACATTTAAGTACGCGCACAAAGGCGCTATGGCCACCATCGGCCGCAATAAAGCCGTCGTCGATCTGCCCGCCGGCATCCGATTCAACGGCTTCTTCGCCTGGGCGGTCTGGCTGTTCGTTCACATCATGTCTATCGTAGGCGTCAAAAATCGCCTCTTCATCTTCATCAACTGGGCCGTGAGCTACTTTACTTACGACCAGTCGCTGCGGCTCATGCTCAAGCCGGGCTTCCGCGCGCCCCGCGAAAACAACCTGTAAACAGCATCAGCGGCGAGCCGTTATCAACTGCTCGCCGCTGATCTCTTCCGTCATGCTCACTAAGTTCATCCCGGCGTCAAACAGGGCATTCAGCGCAAATGGCCGGCCTTCCAGCACCATTTGATAAATGTGCCAGTCGGTAGGCGGCGTAGGTATACTCAATAACTCCTCATGGCCAATCCAGGCCAACTCCCCCTCGTCGCAGGGCGGCGGCGCCTGCCAGGCTATATCGGCTAAGTATACGTTGCACCACCAGTTGTAGCTCGTCGGCGAGGTTTCTACCAGCGAACCCGCATAGCGCAGCCCCGGCAAGGCAATCCCCGTCTCCTCGAAAGTCTCCCGAAGGGCGGCCGAATAAGGATCTTCAAAAGGATCCAACTTCCCGCCTACCGGCACGTACATGCCCATGTTGGGCGCCTTCGCCCGCTTCAACAACAAGTACTGGCGCTCACATCGCAAAATGACCATGGCTGCCGCCCGCTTGAGGCCCGGCGTCACCTGAGGACGATTATCCATCGCAAAATCCTTTTCAAAAACCTGTAAATAAACATCGCGGATTCCCGATCTAAGCCGGAAACCCGCGACGAAGCGCAATTCTCATGCGCAAGGCAGTGCTATTATGCGCGGCTATTTAAGCGTATAGCGCACCGACAAAGAGCCGTAGTCTGCTCCAAAGCCCGAACCATAGCCGCCTATGAAAAACGTCGGAACCCAGTCAAGGCTCAGGTTAATCGGCGCATTCGGAATCTTGAAGTCTAAGCCTAAATAACCCTGAATGCCGAAAGAAACATTCGACTCGTCCTCAAAAAATACGTCGTCGTCAAAACTCCACAGGTACAAGCTGGCGCCCCCGCCATAGTACCACTGAAGACCCGGAACGCCATTGATGGGGTTGTGCACCTGGTAAGCAGCCCCAACGGCAATCCAGCGCCAGCCAATGCTGTTCGAGCGGAAGCCAAGGATACCCTCAAATGCAGCTTTTTCGGAAAGAAAAGTCTTGTAGGAAAGCGAAGTAGGATAACCCAAACGAAGACCAATGGCCGAGTTGTACGTCTGAGCAGCTACCTCCGTGGCAAAGAAAGTAGCAACGGTAACACACAAAGCAATGATAAGCTTTTTCATAAACGATGAGTTTTTGGAAATAATTTGACCCAAAAGTAGGTACTACTATCCTAACTTTTGCCAATAATCGACAAAAAAAAGAGCGCCATTGACGAACAATGCGCGCTCCTGCGTAAATGTTTACCTGAAATATCTTCTCTGATTTTCCGGGGGAAGGCCATTTATGCCTTCTTTATCCTTGCCATAAAACCTTTTACTGCGCCAGAATACCCTGGCAAACGCGGCTGATGACCTTGGCTATCCATACGCTCACTACAATGCCCAACGGCATACCTACCGTAAAGCTGTTGATCGCCAGGCCAATGCTCAAACCCAACAACAGGCCTATAGCCAGCCACCAAAATAATACAGATTGCGGATTGCTCAAACGCTGAATCATTGTTATACTCCTTTTGTCTTTTGCCAAATAATTTTTTCCGTTTCGCAGGCTTTTCAAAGCTTGTATAAAATAAAAGACATTTATTAGCCTCTTAGTCGGAATTATGTTGCAAAGGTATGCCGTTAAATTTAATTACACAAAATTTTAACTAAAAAAGTGTATTTCTTACACTATCCAAATAACCCTCCGTGCAAAGCGTCTTTTTAGGGCGTGCCCCCGGCCCCTTTTGCACATAGCCTGAGGCATGAACCGCCACCCCGGGGGCCGGGGTCGCGTCGTCCGCTCTTATAGGCCGGCTTTTATACGCTGCTATGTCGCATTACCTCAACACCGGGCAATTGCACAGGCTTGCCCGATACTGGCCGGCCTATACCGCTTCCACCGCTCACGCAACTCCACAGAGCTACTACCTGACCCTCCGGGTGAACCAGAACTTCTCCGACCTTGTTATTCCCAAAAATGTAGATCATGCCCAACCGGCTTCAATTTGAATCCAGCCCCTACCTGTTGCAACACGCGCACAATCCCGTCGATTGGTACCCTTGGGGCGATGAGGCCTTCGAGCGGGCCCGCCTCGAAAACAAACCCGTACTCGTAAGCATCGGTTACAGCACTTGTCACTGGTGCCACGTCATGGAGCGCGAAAGTTTTGAAAATGAAGCTACCGCCCGCCTCATGAACGACCTGTTCATCAACATCAAGGTCGACCGGGAAGAACGCCCCGATGTAGACCATATATATATGGAGGCCTGCCAGGCCATCAACGGCTCAGGGGGCTGGCCGCTCAATTGCTTTTTGCTGCCCGACCGCCGGCCTTATTACGCCGCTACCTACTACCCGCCCCAACCTGCCTACAACCGCCCCTCCTGGTCGCAGGTGCTCAACCACATGTCGAAAGCATTCCACGAACAGCCCGACGAGGTAGAAAGCCAGGCCGCCTCTCTTATGAGTATGATCAACAGGGCCGACCAAACCTTCGCTCAGCCCGACTCCAGGCTGACCTCGCCCGATGGCAACCGCCTTCATCCCGTAGCTGCTCAGAACATCTACCACACCCTCGCCCAGCGTTTCGATCACGAACACGGCGGCTTTGGCGGCGCCCCTAAGTTTCCGGGCGCCATGTCGCTGAGCTATCTGCTCGATTACCACTACTATGCCCGCCAGCCCGAGGCGCTAAGTCACGTTCACTTTTCCTTAGCAGCCATGATCCGGGGAGGTATCTACGATCAGTTGGGCGGAGGCTTCGCCCGCTACGCTACCGACAAAGCCTGGCTCATTCCCCACTTCGAGAAGATGCTCTACGATAACGCTCTCCTCGTTCAACTCATCAGCAAAATACACCGCTACGACCCCCGGCCGGCATACGAACAAACCCTGCATGAAACCCTCGATTTTATAAACCGCGAACTCACCGCCCCCGACGGCGGCTTCTACTCGGCCCTCGATGCCGACTCAGAAGGGGTAGAGGGCAAATACTACGTCTGGGATCAGGCCGAAATCGAAGACATCCTTCAAGACGATGCGGCTCTATTCAACTATATATATGGCGTGCGTTGGGATGGCAACTGGGAAGAGGTCAATATATTATGGCGTGAACATACCGCCGACGAAGCCGCCGCCCGGTTCAACCTCAAACCCGGAGATGTAGAACCCCGATTGGCCAAGTTGCGCCAGGTACTCCTCCGCCGCAGAGCCGAACGTATACGCCCCGGTCTCGACGACAAACTCCTCCTCGATTGGAATGCGCTCATGGTATCGGCTTATGCTCAGGCTTATCTAGCCACCGGAAAAGAGGCGTACCGGCAGGTAGCCGTTCAGCAATTAGCATTCCTGTGCCGGGCATTCGCCCACCCCGACGGAGGGCTGTATCACACCTGTAAAGGAGGCGTCGCCCGTTATCACGCCTTCCTCGACGACTACGCCTTCTTAATTGAAGCCCTGCTCGACGTATACGCCATTACCTTCGATTCTCGTTATTTAGACCAGTCGGCGACATTTGCCACATACGTTCTGGCCCATTTCCTTGACAATTCCGATGGATTGTTTTATTTTACCGACGATAATCAGCCCGATGTGCTGGCGCGCCGAAAGGAGCTCTATGATAGCGCCACCCCTTCCGGCAACGCAACCATGGCCCACAATCTGCTGCGACTGGCGGCCCTCCTCGGAAAACCCGAATGGGAACAAACCGCCGACCGTATGCTGCAAACCATGGCCGACGCCGTCGAGCGATACCCGGCATCTTTCTCCCGCTGGGCCCAGGCGCTGCTCTATCGGGCTTATCCGGGCAGGGAGGTAGCCATAGTGGGTGACGCCGCGCTTGAAATGGCGCGCCACTGGCAAACCCGGTATCTACCCAACATAGCCTTAATGGCATCTGTTGCGGGGGCGGAAGGTTACCCTTTGCTGGCCGGCCGCCGAACCAATACCGGGAAAACCCTGATCTACGTTTGCCGGCAATACGCCTGCCAACTACCGGTCGATTCAGTAGAAGAAGCCTGGAACTTAGCCTGAAAGTTTGGAGAACCATAAACGCCTGTTGACACCATTTATTCATGCTGTAAACACATCCCTGTGGTCGCACTGATTTTTACCTTTATGTTGCTCGCTGTTGCTACCAACAGTTACGCCCAGCAGCCGGCCCAATACTCTCTGTATATGTTGGATCCATTGCGATGGAATCCTGCCTATGCCGGGCTCGATCACAGCCTGAGTGTCACGGGGCTTTACCGCAAGCAGTGGGCAGGCCTCGACGGCAGCCCAACGGGCCAGAGCTTTAGCGCCCACCTTCCCATCTATGCCACAAGGGGCGGCTTTGGCCTCCAGGTACAAAACGATGCCCTTGGCGCCAATCGGCGCACCTCCGGCCAACTCAATTACAACTACCAACGGGAAGCAGGGGAGGGGATACTTTCCATAGGCGCCGGCCTGGGCTTAGTACAGTGGCGCCTCGATGGCAACCGGCTGCGTACGCCTCAGGGGCGCTATGAAGAGCCCGGCGTCTTCGATCACGAAGATGCCATCCTGCCCATCAGCACCGAAACAGGAAGCCTCGTTACCCTCTCCGCCGGCGCTTATTACCAGAGTGAACGCTTTTTTATGGGCGTCAGCGCCGATAACTTAAACAGCCCCTCCGTAACGCTGGGCCTGTATACTTATCAGCTTGCCAGAGCTTATTACGCCTCGGCTGGTATGCGTTTTGAACTCACTTCCAACTGGCTGTTGGAACCCTCCGTTTGGGTTCGTTCAGATATTGTACAAACACAGACAGATATTTCTTTGCTGATTCGATATAATAATACTATTTTTGCCGGACCTTCGTTTAGGGGATATAGCCGGGAGACGGCAGATGCCGTTGCCGCTATTGTTGGGCTTAAAGTCAATGAACAATTGTCTGTCGCTTATGCTTACGACATTCCCCTGTCGGCACTGCGATCGGTCCACAATGGCTCCCACGAGTTGGGCGTGCAATACAACCTCAATAAACGAATCGGCGCCGGTCGCCTGCCGGGTATTATTTATCACCCCAGGGCGCGTCGCTAATTAGGTTTATCCCTGTACTACTCTTGGCCATCTGTGGAAATGGCCTTCTTAACCCAAACTGCTTGCTTTCAAGTTGGCCTCAATCGCCATTCCACAGGCGTATGTGTTAAACTTTTGGTTTAACCGTAATTTTCTTTTGCTGTAATTTGCAAACAGTATATATTTACGTTCGCTTTGAAAAACTGTCATCATTCTGAAGGAAAACTCGGGTGTTAACATGAAAAGACTATCCAAAGTTTCACTAGCGTTGCTAGTGTTGGTGCTGGCCGCGTGCGGCCGCCAGGAGAATGGCCAGCTAGTCGGTGTATTGGACCGCCCAGCCTGGAAAGGTATCAATCCCTACGGGATGGTATACATCCCCTCCGGTACGCTCCACATCGGTCCGAGCGACCAAGACATTACCAATACGTTCATCCAGCGGCAAAAGTCGATCTCTATCGCCGGCTTTTATATGGATGACACGGAGGTAACCAACAATGAGTACCGCCAGTTCGTATACTGGGTGCGAGACTCGCTGGCTCACGCTTACTTAGACCATTATCAGGAGTCGGAAGACGGCGAAGACCGCATCGACTGGGAATTTGAAATCGACTGGGAAGATGAAACCCTCGAGGACATGTACTACCAGGGCGATGATCGCTTTGCCGGCCGCCGCGAGCTTGATGTGAGCAAGTTTGTCTATGAGTACGAATGGTACGACTGGCAGGCTGCCGCCCGCGATCGCGGCCAATCGCCCAGGAACTCCTTCATCAAGAAGAAGAAGATCAATATCTATCCGGATACGCTCGTATGGGTGCGCGACTTCTCGTACTCTTACAACGAGCCTATGGCCCGCAACTACTTCTGGCACCCGGCTTATGATGATTATCCGGCGGTGGGCGTAAACTGGCACATGGCTAACGCTTTTGCCTATTGGCGCACGTTGTTGTGGAATGCTTATCAGAATGAGCGCGGCGACGGCATCAATACGGAAGACTATCGCCTTCCCACCGAACAGGAATGGGAATATGCCGCCCGCGGCGGTCACGACCTGTCTCCGTATCCCTGGGGCGGCCCGTACATCCGCAATGCCAAGGGCTGTCTGCTGGCCAACTTCAAGCCTGGCCGCGGCAACTACCCCGAAGACGGCGGTCAGTATACGGTTCGTGCCGATGCTTACAACCCCAACGATTACGGCCTGTACAACATGTCGGGCAACGTATCGGAATGGACCAGCACGGCTTTCTACGAAAATGCTTACTCTTTCGTTCACGACCTCAACTCCGACATTCGCTACGATGCCAAGGACGACGATCCGGAAGCATGGAAGCGCAAAGTCATCCGCGGCGGTTCGTGGAAAGATGTATCGTACTTCCTCCAAACAGGTACCCGCCACTGGGAGTATCAGGATACGACCAAGTCGTATGTCGGCTTCCGCTGCGTACTCACCTTCCTGGGCCGTTCGATCAACGATTTCTAGTATCGAATCCCCCAACGACAAAGGCTGCCCGGATGGCGGCCTTTGTCGTTTTTATGAGGGCATGGAAAAGCATCAGGAAAAAAAATTATTTGGACTGTTACTTTTCCGCCTACCCGCATTATGAGGATGGGTTTCGCCCAAAGAGCATTAATTTTCACTAACGCTTTTAAACAACACGGCGACATGAGTTTTATAAAAACCAAAGGGTTTAAGTACATCAAGAACTTCGTTATTGGTATCGGCGCTGCCATCGTACTGTTGGGCGCACTCTTCAAAATCCAATCCTGGCCATTTGCCGACGAAATGCTGACGTTTGGTATGATCACGGAAGCCATCCTGTTTGCATTCTTAGGTATCATCGGCCCCGAGCCAGATTACTACTGGAACAAGCTCTACCCCGGTTTGGATGACTACCATGCGCAACTCCAGCCGCTGACGGCCGGCCCTACCGGCTCCACGGCAGTTACGCCCGCCCTCAATGGCGAAGTGGTAGAAAAGCAACTCGGCGGTATGCTGGCCGAACTCCAGGTAATGTCGAAGAGCCTCTCCAGCCTCAAGGCGCTCCAGGAAGCCGACTTCTCTGGCGCCAGCGACCAGATCAAGGCTATGTCTAACTTCTACGCTAAGCTGAATGAGGCCATGGCCGACCTGAGCGACTCGGTAGAAGATACCAAGCAATACAAAGTTCAATTGGGCGAACTGAATAAGAACATCGCTTCGTTGAACAATGCTTACAGCGCACTTAGCAACGTTTACGGCAACGTAATCAGCGCTATGTCCGGCATCCGTCAGTAAGAGGTAAGGCGTACCGTCTTTCTTTGAATTTATTTGGTAACGAAAAAAGAAAAAACGTATGTCCATACCAAAGGAGCCACGGCAGTTGATGATCAACATCATGTATCTGGTGTTGACCGCCATGCTTGCGCTCAACGTATCGGCCAAGATCATCAACGCCTTCTTTGTCATCGACAAAGGTATTAAAGGAACCAACGCAGTTATTGAAAGCTCTAATGAGCTGGTATTGCGCGGCCTCGAAGCCAGTGTTCAGCAAGACCCCGCCAAATATGGCAAGCTGCTGGAAACGGCCGGCCAGGTGCAGAAGCTCTCGCGCGAGTTCAATAGCTATGTAGCCGACCTGCTCAAGGAAATGGTAGACGCTTCGGGCGGCATGTACCCCGACGACGACGCACACCATCCCGGCCAGCCCAAAGGCTATAAAAACAAAGACGTAACCACCCGCCTGCTCGTAACGGAAGGCAAGGGTTCAGACCTGGAGAAGCGCATTACGGGCGCTCGTCAGCAACTGGTAAGCATGGTAACAGCCCTGAAGGGTATGCCCGGCACCCAGATCAACGACGAAACGCTGGCCAACCTCCAAAAGTCTATCACCCTGGGTGTAAGCGAAGACTGGAAGCGGGATAAAAAGTCCGACAACTGGGCTCACTTTACCTTCAACCAGATGCCGTTGGCCAGTATCTTCCCCCTCTTCAGCAAGTTCCAGAACGATATGAAGAGCTCGGAAGCTGCCGTGCTCAACTACTTAGCCAGCCAGGTGGGCGCTACGGCCTTCAAAGTTGACGACTTCATTCCGATTTCGTCTGCCGTAAAAAGCTACATCATCGCCGGCGAAGAGTATCAGTCGGAAATCACCATCGGCGCCAGCTCGAAGTCTGTTTACGAAAACATGTCGGTTAACGTAAATGGTTCTTCCGTGCGGGTAGAAAACGGCATTGCTAAGTTTACGGAGCGTCCTTCCGCTACGGGGGTTCGCAAGTACAACGTGGCCATCTCGATCACCAACCCCACTACGGGCGAGCGCCAGACCTACACCAAGGAGTTTGAATACGAAGTAGGCCGTCGTTCGGTAGCCGTGGCTGCCGAAAAGATGAACGTGTTCTACATCGGCGTTGACAACCCCGTAGCCGTATCGGCAGCGGGCGTTTCCAGCAACGAACTTCGCGTGAGCGGCAGCGGCGGCGGTATCCGTCTTCGTCCTAATGGCACGGGCAAGTACATCGCAACGGTGTCGGAGCCCGGCACGGCCAAGATATCGGTTTCGGGCGGCGGCCTCACGGCTTCCACCTTCGACTTCCGGGTTAAGCGCATCCCCGACCCGCAGGCTCGTCTTTCGGGCAGCGCAGGCGGCCCTATGGGCTCCGGTGAGTTTAAGGCTCAGGGCGGCGTAGGCGCATTCCTCGACAACTTCGACTTTGAAGCTACCTGCCAGGTAGTAGGCTTTAACCTCTCTTACCAGGCCAAGCGCCAGGACCTTGTAGAGGTGAACAACCCCAGCGCCCGCTTTACGGATGCGGCTCAGCGCCTGATCCAACAGGCTAAGCCCGGGGATGCTTACTACTTCGACAACATCCGGGCGAAGTGCCCCGGCGATAACGCTTCGCGCCAGATTAACTCGATGGTATTCAAGATTCGTTAATCGATTCTCCCATTCCATCGTGTCAACTGTGTTAAAGTATACGTTTGCGCTTGGTAAATCCGTTAAATAAGCGCAATTTTACCCGTCCGCCGGGAGAACCTACCGTTCTCCCGGCGGAATTGGTATAAATGGCCCAAAAGGCCGCCATTGGTTTGCTCTGTTGAAGGTCTTACATTAAAACAACTTTTAAACTTCAAATCCATGAAGATCGCTCTGAAACTAGCGGGTATGCTATTGATGCTGTTTAGCACGGGCGCTTTGATGGCTCAGTTGCCCAGCGATATCATCATGACCGAGGCGGGTCAGCAAACGACGACGGAGGATTCGGAGCCCCCGTTGGACGATATCGTGGAAAAACGCACCGTGGCTGAAAAACGGATCCTTTCTTATGATCCCGTTCGCGAAGCCGACATCATGTTCGAAAAGCGCGTATGGCGCGTGATCGACATCCGGGAAAAGATGAATCAACCTTTCGCTTATCCCAAGCGTCGTTTTTTTACCATCCTTCAGGAAGCTGCTGAAAACGAAGAACTTCGCGTATACGCTCCTTCTACCGACGGCGACTTTGAACAGCGCCTGACGCCTCAGGAGGTAGCTTCGATGGGCGCTTCCATCGATACCGTAACGACGTTCGACCCCATTACTTATGAAGAGAAGCAGCAGATTGTGCGCAACGAACTCAACCCCGAAGACGTGCGCCGCTTCCGCATTAAAGAGATTTGGTTCTTCGATGAAGAGACGTCCACCCTTCAGGTGCGCATCTTAGGCGTTGCTCCGCTGCTGGACGTAATCGACCCCACCACCGGCGAATATCGCGGTGAAAAAGTTATGTTCTGGGTCTATTATCCCGAAGCGCGCAAAGTGCTGGCTCGCGAGCAGTGCTTTACGTTTGGCAACGACGCCTCGCCCCTTACCTGGGAAGATATCTTCGAGATGCGTTTCTTCTCCAGCTACATCTACAAGGAATCCAACGTTCACGATCGTCGTCTGCAAGACTACGTTCAGGGCGTAGACCTGCTGATGGAAGCCGATCGCATCCGCATGGAAATTTTCAACCGCGAACACGACCTTTGGGAATACTAGGATTTTTCCCTTGGTTTGTTTTCCGGGCATGCGAGCCGACCCAACTACGGGGTCGGCTCGCGTCGTTTAATGGCCTATTATGATGGTTCCTGACTTTGTTGCTCCGACGGGGCGGAGAAACATTTCGGCAGGAAATCATCCGCCTGAAGCAGGCCGGCTACAAAACAGAGCCTGCCTTTGCGCTGCTGTTGGGCCTTGACGACCATGATCCGTATGCGGCCCTGTTGGCTTTGCCGCTATCGGTTTAAGTGGGCGCATACAGCGGAGTGGGCCCGCGCAAGCGATGCGGAGCTGGGCCGGGCTTTGCCCGGCAGCCCCTTAGGGCCGAGCGAATAGCGAGCAGCGCAGCGTAGCGACCCCGCGCAAAATGCCACGGTAGCAGGCAGCTATGCGGGGATGCGCCCTATGCTTTAATGTCTCAGTGCATTGTAAATAGAATGTTTTAATGATTTGATTTTCAGTTTTCTGTTGGCAAAATGAGGCTTTTGCCCATCGCAATTTTGATAAAAACGGAGGCGATTTTCTTTTAGCGGAATTTCCGCTAAAAGAAATATTGCCGCATTTTTGTCTCGTTACAATCAAAAGCGGTAATCATGTCAACCATTGCAACAGCCGGCACGAATATGATCAAAGGATTGGAAGTAAAAGGCGCGCTTCTGCCTGGTTATGAAGCGGTATTGAGCCCCGAGGCGCTGCGGTTTTTGGTGGAGCTGCACCGCCTGTTCAACGACCGCCGCAGGGAGTTGCTGCTGAGGCGGGCGGCCCGCCAGCAGGCGATAGACAAAGGCCAGTTGCCCGATTTTTTGCCGGAAACGGCGCATATACGCAGCGCCGACTGGCAGGTGGCGCCCCTGCCTGCCGATCTGCTGGACCGGCGGGTGGAGATCACGGGCCCGGTGGATCGGAAGATGATCATCAATGCGTTGAACTCCGGAGCTAAGGTTTTTATGGCCGATTTTGAGGACAGTAATACGCCCTCCTGGGACAATAACATACAAGGGCAGATCAATCTGACCGACGCCATAAACCGCAGCATAATTTACACGGCGCCCGATACGGGCAAGCGCTATGCCCTCAATGATAAGATAGCTACCCTGATGGTGCGCCCGAGGGGGTGGCACCTCCAAGAGCGGCATATTGTGTATGAGGGCGAGCCGATGAGCGGGAGTCTGGTAGACTTTGGGCTTTATTTTTTTCACAACGCCCGCAATCTGATTGGGGCTGGCAGCGGCCCATATTTCTATTTGCCCAAGATGGAGAGCCACTTAGAGGCTCGTCTTTGGAACGATGTTTTCATCTTTGCCCAGGATTACATGGGTATTCCGCAGCGGACGATTAAAGCTACGGTGCTGATAGAGACCATCTTAGCGAGTTTCGAGCTGCATGAGATATTGTATGAGCTGCGCGACCACTCGGCCGGCCTCAATTGCGGCCGATGGGATTATATCTTTTCGTTCATCAAAAAATTCCGCAACCAGCCCGGTTTTGTGCTTCCCGACCGGGGCCAGGTGACGATGGCCGTACCTTTTATGCAGGCTTACGCCCGCTTAGTAATACAAACCTGCCACCGACGCGGGGTGCACGCCATGGGCGGCATGGCGGCCCAAATCCCTATTAAAAACGATGCGATGGCCAACGACATCGCCTTGGAGAAGGTGAAAGCCGACAAACTCAGGGAGGTTGCCGAGGGCCACGATGGCACCTGGGTAGCCCATCCGGGGTTGGTACCGGTGGCGATGGCCATTTTTGACGCACAGATGCCGACGCCCAACCAGATAGCCCGCAAGCGCGACGACGTACAAGTAAGCGCCGCCGACCTGATTGCCATTCCGGCGGGAAGCATCACGGAGGCGGGGTTGCGTCAGAACATCAACGTGGGCGTGCTTTACATAGAAAGCTGGCTGCGGGGCGTGGGCGCGGCGGCCATTTACAACCTCATGGAGGATGCTGCCACGGCTGAAATAAGCCGAACCCAGGTATGGCAATGGATACACAAAGGCGCCCGGCTCGATGATGGCAGAATGGTGAGCTATGCGCTGTGCCAGCAGCTATTAGCTGAAGAATTGGAAAAAATAAAGAGCTATGTAGGCGAAGCAGCCTATGCCGGGGGCCGTTTTGAGGAGGCCATCGCGCTCTTCGACCAATTGGTGCGCAACCCGGAGTATGCCGAATTTTTGACCTTACCGGCTTATGAACTGATCGATTAACCAACTTTAACGCATAACACAAGTATGAACCAGGACATCAGAACGCGCCAACTGCTGGCCGAATGGCTGACCAATCCCCGCTGGGAAGGCATTGAGCGGCCTTATACTGCCGAGGACGTTATACGGCTGCGCGGCAGCGTATACGTTGAGTATAGCTTGGCGAGAGCCGGAGCGCAAAAGCTCTGGCATAAGCTCAACACCCAGCCCTATGTGGCCGCTTTAGGCGCGCTGACGGGCAACCAGGCGGTACAGGAAGTGACGGCGGGCCTTGATGCCATCTACCTCAGTGGCTGGCAGGTGGCTGCCGACAACAACCTGTCGGGGCATATGTACCCCGACCAGTCGTTGTACCCGGCCGATTCGGTGCCCAATGTGGTGAAGCGCATCAACAACGCTCTTCAACGCCGCGACCAGATACAGTCGGTTTCGGGCGAAGGGGACCGCGACTGGATGGCGCCCATTGTAGCCGATGCCGAAGCGGGCTTTGGCGGCAACCTGAACGCCTACGAGCTCATGCGCATGATGATAGAAGCCGGGGCCGCCGGCGTTCACTTTGAAGACCAACTCTCCAGCGCCAAAAAATGCGGTCATTTGGGGGGCAAGGTGCTGGTGCCTACCCAGGAGGCGATCAATAAACTGGTAGCCGCCCGCTTAGCCGCCGATGTGTGCAACGTATCTACCGTATTGGTGGCCCGCACCGATGCCGATGCCGCCGACCTGCTCACCAGCGACATCGACGAGCGCGACCAGCCCTTCCTTACAGGCGAGCGCACCAGCGAGGGTTTCTTTCGGGTGAAGTGCGGGGTAGAGCAGGGCATAGCCCGCGGCTTGGCGTATGCCTCCTTTGCCGATTTGCTCTGGATGGAGACCTCCAACCCCGATCTGGGACAGGCGCGGGCGTTTGCCCAGGCCATACACGAGCGTTTCCCTGGCAAGATGCTGGCTTACAACTGTTCGCCCAGCTTCAACTGGGCCGGTCGGCTGAGCCAGGAAGCCATGCTTTCTTTCCGGGAAAATTTAGCTGAAATGGGATATCGCTTTCAGTTTATCACTTTGGCAGGCTTCCATGCCCTCAACACGTCTATGTTTGAGTTGGCCGGCGCTTACCGGCAGCGCGGCATGGCGGGCTACAGCGAGCTCCAGGAGCGGGAGTTTGCCCTTCAGAGCCAGGGTTTCGCCGCCGTCAAGCATCAGTCGTTTGTAGGTACCCAGTACTTCGACTATATTCAAAATGTGGTGCAGCAAGGCGCTTCCTCAACGGTGGCCATGCACGGCAGCACCGAAGAAGATCAGTTTCACGGGTAGTTTTACGGCTCCTCCTGCGCAGATAAACAATATGCGCAGGAGGAGCCGTGCGGGTATTGTTTTTTATCGCGCCATTCGATGTATACAATCCGCCTTATCTTCGGGGCGTTCCATAGTTCTCCAAGCTAAGATTTGTGAATCTATACTTGCTCTTTTTCCGTCTGTCGGCGTTAAAAAGCCTCGCCATAGCTTAGGCTATGTCTACGTTTTTTGCCTTGCCAGCCGAAAAAATAGCGGCGTCCATTTTTCACTCATCCTGACTTGGAGAACTATAAAAATCCAATACCCGCGCTCTAGTGGGCTCCGATACAGAGAGAACAATGGCAGATCAAACCCGTGCAATACGCACCCCGGAGGAATTTCAGGCGCTCGACGCCCTCTACCAAATGAGCTTTGGCGAGGCCAGCGTACCCACCGCCACCCTCAGGGCGTGGCATGAGGCCTACCCGCAGGGGCTCATCGGGTTATTTGAGGGCTCGCAATTGGTGGGCGGCATCAGCGTTTGGGCCTTGCGGGAATCGGCCTATGCGCAGTTTTCACAGGGCGGCATAAAGGAGCGGGCGCTTAGCGCCGCTGACCTGGCGCCGGAGGGCGGCAGCTTTTTTTACTTGTCGGAGATCGCCGTATACCCCGGCCGCGGCAGTCGCGCCCGCCTTTTGGCCCTGCTCGATGCCATGATGGCGCACCTCAGCTTGTATGGCCGCTTCCCGTTGCAGGTGCTGGGGCTGGCCTATTCTAACGAAGGTATGCGCATTATGCAGCGCTTAGGCTTTATGCCCTGGCTGAGCGCTGAAGAAACGGCCGACGGCCTACCCATGCTGCGCTGGGAGGCGCCGTTGGCGACAGCGTTCCAGGGTTTGCTGGGTAAGAGGGGGCGCTGAGTTTAGCCGCGCTTTCGCTCGTTCGCGATCCGGCAGAATAAGTCTGTTTTTTGGGGCCACCGCCGCCCCGCCCGATGAAGGCTGCGGTCAAAAAAAAAAGAATGTCGGGCGGCGCGGCGGCCGGGCTGTCCAGTCGCAGGAGCTCTTTTCCATCCCTTGTCCGGGCGTGCAGCCAGATTGGAACCATACCAAGGGGAGAGGCGAAATCTCCCTTATGCCCCCATCCACCCCAACTGATAAAGCTCGGGGCGCCGATCGCGGAGGTTGCGCACACTGCCGTGGGTACGCACGTGTTCGAGGGCCGAGAGATCGATCTCAGTGATGAGGCCTACATCCTGATTGACGGGGGCTTCAATCTGAGTGCCTTTGGGCGGGAAGCCATAGTCGGAAGGGGTGAGCAGCGCGGCCTGGCCAAACTGAAACTCCACATGCGGCACGCGAGGCAGGTTGCCCACACAGCCCGACAGGGCTACGAAGCACTCATTTTCCACGGCTCTCGCCTGGGCGCAATGCCGCACCCGGTAGTAGCCCTGCTCGGAGTCGGTAGAGAAAGGTACAAAGATGATGCGCACGCCTTCGAGGGCGTAAAGGCGGGTAAGCTCCGGAAACTCCACATCATAGCAGATGCATACGGCTACCTTGCCAAAGCGCGTATCGAAGACGCCGGGGCGCTGCCCGGGCCTGACGCTCCAATAGCCGGCCTCCCAAGGGGTAAGGTGGAGCTTGTGGTATTCCTCAACCTTACCGTCGGGATGGCAGAAGAAGCAGACGTTGCGCAACTCGTCGTCGGCCTGTAGGGCTAAGGTGCTGCCTGCCACTAAGTAAATCTGGTACTGTTGGGCCAGCGCCCGAAAGTGGTCGCGGATGAGGTTGGCCCGTTGGGCAAGCCAGCGAAGCTGAGCCATCTCATCGGTATTTTCCGGCGCCAGCAACACCAGCGGCATGGCAAAATACTCGGGGAAGACGACGAAGTCGGCGCCCTGATTGGCCAGCGCCCTCACCTGGTGGGCGGTCGACTCGAAGAACGAGGCCCAGTCGGATACGGGTCTCATCTTCCACTGCACCATACCGATGCGCAACCGCTGGCTGTGCAAGCGCGAATGCGTTTCTGTCATTTTCAATAAAATTCACGGGGCCTGGCCGTCTTTCCCTCCAGACCCGATGAACAGATGGATGAATAAACGCTAGGCCAGTTTTTCCACAAGGAAGAGGTGGCCAGGCTGTTTGCTGGGACGCAGTTCTACATAGTTCCAGTCGTTGAACCAGTGGTATACCTCGCCGGTGAGCAGGTCGGTAATGCGCAGGCGTACGCCTCCCTGTATGCCCAGCAGGGCTTTGGGGGTTTCTATATAGCCCGACTGCGCGTTGTGGGTGTCGAAGTTGACCACGCACCAGAGGATGTCGGAGCGGTCGTCGGTGAGCTTAATGTAGCTCATGAGTTGCTCGTTATCGGTGCGGGTAAAGTGTATGTTCCAGGTCGTTTGCAGAGCCGGATGCTCGCGGCGTATGCGGTTGAGCTGAGCCGTGAGCTCGGTGATGGCGGTGCGGTAGTTCCAGTCGTAGTGGCGCACCATATACTTTTCGCTGTCTTCGTATTCTTCTTTGCCGTTGCTGTGGCCTGTATTTTCCATAAACTCGTAGGCCGGAGCGTACATGCCGTAGTTGCTGGACAGGGTAGCGGCCATAAACAGGCGCATGGCAAAACCGGCCTGACCGGCGCCCATGAGTTCGAAGGGCAGAATGTCGGGGGTGTTGGGCCAGAAGTTGGGGCGGAAATACTCCCTCGACTCGCTGCTTACCAGCTCGGTGAGGTAGGCCTCCATATCGCGGCGGGTGTTGCGCCAGGTAAAGTAGGTGTACGACTGGGTGAAGCCGCCCTTGGCCAACTGAGCCATCACCCGGGGGCGCGTAAAAGCCTCGCTGAGGAAGATGGTATCGGGGTAGGTTTCCTGTACGCTGTTGATGGCCCACTCCCAGAAGCGGAAAGCTTTGGTATGCGGGTTGTCTACGCGAAAGATGCGTATGCCCTGCTCGCACCAGAAGATGATGACGCTGCGCAGCTCGTTCCATAGGCCCTGCCAATCGTCCGACTCGAAGTTGAGGGGCACAATATCCTGATATTTTTTGGGCGGGTTCTCGGCGTAGGCGATGGTGCCGTCGGGGCGCCAGAGGAACCATTCAGGATGCTCCTTGATGTAGGGGTGGTCGGGGGCGCACTGGAAGGCTAAGTCGAGGGCGACTTCGATGCCGCGCTCGGCGGCTTTGGCGATGAGCTCGCGATAGTCTTCGAGGGTACCCAGTTCGGGGGCTACGGCCTTGTGGCCGCCTTCGTGGCTACCGATGGCCCAAGGCGAGCCGGGTTCGCCGGGTTGGGCGGTTACGGCATTGTTGCGGCCCTTGCGATTGAGCTTGCCCACCGGGTGGATGGGCGGCATATAGAGCACATCGAAGCCCAACTCCTGCACCCGTGGCAGCAGGTTGACGACGTCTTTGAACGTGCCCGGCCGCGAGGGGTCGGGGGAAGCCGAGCGGGGGAATACCTCGTACCAGGCGCTAAAGAGCTCGCGCTCGCGGCCTACGCGCACGCGCAGGTTGCGGTCGTATTCCGTGATGTTTTGCTTGCATGGAAACTGGGCTACCATAGCGGCGAAGTCGTCGCTGAGTACGGCCTGCACGGCAGCTTCATAGGCCTCTGGGCGGGCCAGCTTGGCGGCGTATACTGCGAGGGGGCCGGCTTTGGCTTTGGGGTAGAGGGCTGCGGTGGTTGTGAGCAGGGCCGCTCCGATCTGGAGTTCAACTTCCATGCGCTGCCCGTCGGCCTGTTTTTTCAGGAAGCCGTTGCGCCAGTTGAGGAGGTGGTCTACCCAGCCGTGAATTTTGTAGTGGAAAAAGCCCGTTTCACCTACGGTAAAAGTTGCCGTCCATTCGTCGTTTTCGCCGGGCGTCATTTGTATTTCCTGCCAGCGACGGGCATTTTCGGCCTTATACAACAGTGAAGCGCCGATGGCATCGTGCCCGTCGGCATAGATGTCGGCGGTTACGCGGACGGTTTCGCCAACTACCCGCTTAATGAAGTAGCGCCCGCCATCCAGCTCGGGGCGAACGCGCTCAATGATTACTCGGTTCTTCATGCCTCAGCTCTTCAAGATTTCGGAGGTCAAAAGTAGTTAAAAAACGGTTATCGGGCGCATTTTTCGGTGCAATCGCTTTCATTATTGTTAAGCCTTCATTAAATTTACCTCATCACTATGCGACCAGTGGCTTTTTGCCTTTATTAGCGCTACAATAAGCAGTAAATATGAAAACCATACTCTTTCCCACCGATCTTTCAGATGCAGCCAACCGAGCCTACATCTATGCTTTGCACTTAGCGGCCAAGCTCGATGCGCGCCTGTTCACGCTGCACGTGTACCAGCGCCCTGAGATACGCGGCGCCTCCCATCTGCCTCGTATGCTCGACGAGTTTTATAAGGAGTTTGACCTCTATGAGTTTGAAGATTATAAGGGCTCCATTCCGCAGCTCGACCGGCTGGCTGAAGAAAAAGGCCTGGGCCACATTGAGGCAACTCACTTGCTGGAAGAGGGCGATACGGTAAATACCATTCTGGAAGTAGCCCGCCGCGAACAGGCCGACCTCATTGTGATGGGCACCACGGGCGCCCGCGGCCTCAAGGAGATATTCATTGGCAGTGTGGCCGGCGAAGTGCTCGAAAATGCGCCCTGCCCCGTACTGACGGTACCCGAACAGGCCAATTTTGACGGCAAGGTCGACCGTATCGCCATCAGCATGGCCTTCTTGCCCGAAGACGAGCGCGCTTTGGATATGACGCTGGCATTGGCGGCTCCTTTTCAGGCTGAGGTACACTGCATACACATAGACCTGGCGCATACAGAAAACCACAACCATCGCATGGATGCGCTGCGCCAGAAGTACGCCCACCATGAGCGCATCTTTTTTCACATCGTTGGGGGCGTCGATTTTCTGCCGGCTATGACGACTTTCCTTCAGGAGCGCCAGATCGACTGGGTGGCCGTCATTGCCCACAAGCGCACCTTCTGGCAGGAGCTCTTCCATTACAGCAAAGCCAAGGCCATGTCTTACCACAGCCATACGCCTACGTTGTCGTTCCCGGAAGGTATGGTGAGTGATGGCGCTCCAAACTAAGATTTATAAATCTTGACTGGCCCTTTCCCGGCTGGCAGCGTTATGCCGCACGTCGGCAGGTTTTGTTCTTGGAGGCTCGTATAACCAGCGGCCTATGCACAAAACCTGCCAGCGCAAACTATATAGTTCTCCAAGCTGCTGCGGCAGCCTCCGCTCACCGCCCGCCCGAAAGCTCGCTACCACATCACCACAACATTTACTCCCCCCAAAAAAACCTCAATACCTCCAATACCCTTAATATTTACCCGACCGCCTCAAGCGGGCGGGCCCTTAACACCCCTCCCCCGGGCGCAGCCCCAGCAAGCCGCTCCAACTGTCCGGACAAGGGGGCGCAGCGGTATGGGCGTCTGCCCCTGCGGCCCTTAAAGGACGCAAGGGCAGACGCCCATAATAGCGGAGCACGTTTACCCGGAAGAGCGTAGCAAAGACGTGGCGGCGCCGCGCAAGGCGATATTCGGAGGTAGCTGCGATGCGGCGTGGCCCCAAAAAAAATCCAACTTATTCCTGTATTCGGAGTACGCGCCCGACGCTGCGCGGGCCGCCGGCATTCATCACCAACTGGTACCAGCCGGCGGGATAGCGGCTGAGGTCGATGTGGAGTTGGGCGCTGCTAATGGGGCGGCGCTCCAGTAGTTTGCCATTGGCGTCGGCGAGGTAGAGCCAGGTGTCGGAGGCATTGGCTATGCTATCTGGGTTGGCGCCTTCTATGTTTATGGTGACCGGCCCCCGGGTGGGGTTGGGGAAGAAGGTCCAGGCTGCCATGAGGGAGTGTTGGGTGGTGTCGGTGGGGGCGGGATGAATGATTTTGCCATCGGGGCCGGCGGCGATGGGTTTCTCGTCGGGGGCGCAGGGCGCCAGTCGGGCAAAGCCCGTAATGACGCGCACGAGCAGGTCGTTGAGTTTTTCGACTTTATAGCTATCCGTTGAGGGTTCGATGTGGGGGTTGCCGATGCCGCTGTGGTTGGTGAGGAAGGAGTAGGCGCCGTTGGTGGCTAAGGCCAATGAGCGCATGAGGTATTCGGTGCTTTTGTCGATGCCGCTACAGGTGAGCGGAATGATGCGAATGCCGGCGGCTGCGGCGCGCTCGGTAGCCTGACGCAGGCGCTCGATGTTTTGGACTTGGGTATGGGGCGGGGCGTCGAGCACCAGGAAGAGCAGACGGGTGGTGGCGGCGGGTCGCCAGTTGAGCGAGTCGACGGCTGTGACGAGGGCGTCGTCGACGGCCTCGGGGGTATCGCCTCCGCCATCGGCATGTTGGCCGCGTACAAAGCTCATGGCTTTTTCGAGGGAGGCATTGAGGTCGGAGTGGCGGGTGAGGTAGGCGTCGCCGTGGTCGCGGTAAAAGACGCTGCCGAGGCGCAGATCGGCTAAGGGCAGGGAGTCGTGTACCCGGGCCATCACGTCGAGCAATTCGGCCTGAAGGTAGCGGATTTCATCGCTCATAGAGCCGGTGGCGTCTATGGCAAAGGCTACGTCTATGAGGGGGCGCTCGTTGCAGGGGGCGGCTATTTTTATAAAGTTGACGCCCTGGGCAAATGGCTGCGGTTTTTCGATGGGGTAAGCCTTGCCCGCCCAGTTGACGACTAAGCGATAGCCGGAGGGATCGAGTTGGGCTTCTTTTTGCCAGAGGCCTGCCCAAGCTTCGGCCTTGCCGGTATTGTCGGTGCGACCCTGCCACACCAATGCGCCATCGGGGGCGTACAGCAGCACTTGGGCGTTGGGCAGGGGGCTGCCGGCTTCATTGACAGCCTGCACGGAAAATCGATGGCGGGGATATATTTGCCAGGTATTCTGGAAGGCGGCGAGGTCTTCGTCGCGTACGTCCTGCCAGAGGTCCCACTTATTAAAATCGTTGATTTCACCGGCGGTCAGTTGGCCGGCAGCCGGCAGCGCGGCAGCGCCGCCGCGCGGCTTGGCGGGAGTGGTAGCGGCGTAAGCGCTCACGTCGTCGCTGATATAATCCCTCGACATGGCCGGGGCCTCCGGGGCGCTGTCGGTACGTCGCTCGCGGTGAATGGACATACCAGAGACGACGGATGCTTTTCGGAGTTCTCTGCGTGTGGCAGCGATTACCACTACTTCCTCCAGGGCAGCTCTGGAGGAGAGCTCCACGCGCAGGGCGGCGCCGCTCAGGGCTTTTGTGGTTTGGCTTTCAAATCCGGCATAGCTTACTACAAAGGTGGCCGTAGAGTCGGTAAGCGCCAGGCGAAAGCAGCCTTCGACGTCGGTTGTAGTTCCTTTGGTGGTTCCCTCAACCAAGATGGAGGCGCCAATAAGCGCTTCGCCCGCGTCATCGGTTACACAACCAAAAAAAGGATACGTTTTTTGAGCCATGGCGGCCACAGGCACGGCCAGCATCAGGATGAACAGTTTGGCAAATCGGCACATAAGCATTGGTTTTTTTAGGTATGGATGCCGGCTTTGGCCAAAGTGCATAAAACTGCAAAAAAAATAATTTACTCCAGCGCTACCTGCATCAACTGCCGGAAATCATCGGGGGGGAGGTAGTTGTGATCGTGATAGGTAGTGGCCTTGAAGCGCAACTGATGTGGGCGGTCATTGCGAAACTCCAGCGCTATGAGCACGTTGCCAAACTGTTGTAGCGCTTTACCTGCCTCATTGAGTTTCGGGCGGGGTTTCAGGTAGTGCTGTTCTAAGCGCTCGACCCAATGCTGGCGGTTATAGACTTTTACATCGGAGAGCTGTAGCTTGTAGTTGCGTGTGCATACCCGCTCGCACAGGTAGTCGAAAAAATGAATTGCCTCGCGAGCCGTGTAATTGGTTTTATGAAAGTGTACCACAAAGCCTTGGCTGGAGGGCGTTTTGAGGAAATCTACTGCCTCGTCTATGTTGTCGGGGCTGAGGTTGAATACGGCGTATTGGTCGGCCAACCAATTGAGCAGACGCCGCATCACCAACGACTCCTTCCACCGCCCATAGTCGGCGCGCTCGCCATCGGTGCGCACAATAACCTCATGGACGACGGGCTGCCGGGGAGAACTGGCTTCTGCTGCGCGAAAAAGTCGAGTAATCTGATCCCAAAATGATGGCATAAATGCGGCGTTGGTCTGCTTCACAAAACACGCTCTCTGCCATAAGGTTGTGTATGGCGAGTTGTAAAAACGGCTGCGGCAACTTATCTTTGACCTCTGTACTGCAAACGAACGTATGCCCTGGACCATCGCCCACCACACCTGGTTGTTTTATGCGCTTATGCTGGCGCTTGGCGGCGGCGTGCTCGGTAGTCTTACCATTGGCGGGCTGCACTTTTTTAAGCAGTCGGGCGTGCGGCGGGCCAATTATTTTTATGGTGCGCTGCTCATCTGCGCGGGGCTCACCCTGCTGCACAACATGCTCATCCTGTCGGCTTTCTATACGCACTACCCGCACTACAAGTTTTTCCCCATTTACCTCACCTTAGCTTTTCCGCCGCTGCTGTTTTATCACGTCAAGCTCAACGCCTACCCCGCTTACCGGCTGCGCTGGACCGATGCCAAGCACTTTCTGCTGCCTCTTGGGCAATGGCTTTTCTTTTGGCGGATATTACTTAGCGATAATGAGTACAAAGCCTTAGCCGACAGGTACTTCTATCATCCCTTTTACGGCGCCCTTGAGCAGGCCATCTATATCGTGCTCTTTATGGCTTATCTCTACTTTGCCTGGCGCTACATCCGTCAGCGGGCCGGCCACACCCGCACCCACAAAGAGCGCAAGCAAATCTGGTATCTGCGCAAGTTGGTCAAGGGGTTATGGCTGCTCTTTGCGATCCACGCCGCATTTTGCCTCACCGATTTTATTGCCTACGAGGTTTTTTACATCAATCTGCGCACTGTCAAGCTGTTTGTGGGCCTCGGCGCCCTCTCTTATGCCGCCCTCGTCTATTGGCTCACCGTCTATGGTTTTCAGGTGCTGCTTTGGGGGCGCAAGGTATTTGGCCGCGCCTAAACGTCGTTGCGGCGCTCATCGGGGTAAAAAAACCTCTGCATCGCCAGGCCGGGCAGCACCCTCCATAAAACCGCATGGGCCTACATCAGGGCGCCAGCCGATTGATCTCCCATCCGCCGTTGCCATCGGCGGCATAGGCAAACCGGTCGTGGAGCCTGTTTACGCGGCCCTGCCAGAACTCAAAGCCCGTAGGCGCCACCCGGTAGCCGCCCCAAAAGGAAGGCAGGGGCACTTCCCCGTGTTTGAATTTTTCGCTGATTTCTTCAAATTTGGCTTGCAGCAACTGGCGTGAGGTGATGACATTGCTTTGGTCGGAGCTCCAGGCGCCGATCTGGCTGCCCCGGGGGCGAGTGAGGAAGTATCGCGCCGACTCGGCCGTAGACACCCGCTCGGCGACGCCCACAATGCGCACCTGTCGCTCCAGTTCAGCCCAGTGAAAGAGCAGCGCTACTTTAGGATTGGCGGCTATGTCGGCAGCCTTTTTGCTGCCGTAGTTGGTATAAAACACAAATCCCTCCCGGTCGAAGAGCTTGAGCAGCACGGTGCGTATGCTGGGCTGGCCGGTAGCGTCTACGGTGGCTAAACTCATGGCATTGGGCATCGGAATGCTACCCTCGTGGGCCTGTTTAAACCAAAGTTCAAACTGGGCAATGGGATCGTCGAGGAGCTCGTGGCGGTCGAGGCCATGTTTCGTAAACTCTTCCCGCATTGTACTTAAATCCATAACTTTTTCTTTGAAGGCAAAAATATGACCTTCGCAGGCAGCGACCAAGCCCCCCTGTGCGTAATAATGTTAAGTTTGATGATATAGGCGTTGAATTTTCTTAGTAAGCAGCCCCCACTTTTCACTCACTAGTTTATCACAGAAGAAGGGGCTGCTTTTTTTATTACAGCTTGTTTGAAGAACCAATCTACTGATGCCTGCCTGAACAAGCGCTTATGTACTACCTCGACTTGCACACCCACTCTGCCGAAATTCCTCACGACTCCGGCCATGTAGCCATCAGAAGCTTTGACCTGTCGGAGGGCGAAGCTTTTAATGCTTGGCCCGGATTGCGGTCTGTGGGCTTTCACCCTTGGTATTTACCCGGCCACTGGGCCGAGTCGCTTCCGCTGCTGGCCCGGCTTTTGGGCGACAACCGCACGCCTTTGCTCGGCGAGGCGGGGTTAGACGCTTTGCGCGGCCCGGCCCCGGATGTCCAACTTGCCGCTTTTACCGCTCAGGCCCGATTGGCCGACGAAATGGGCAAACCCGTAGTAGTTCATTGTGTAAGAGCCTTCGATGCCTTGGAAAGGTTGTACCGCTCAAAAAATTTTTCTTCGCCCTGGATCATTCACGGCTTTAACAAAGGTGGAGATACGGCGGAAAAGATGTCGGCATCGGGCTTCTTTTTTTCGTTTGGCGCAGCCCTGTTGCGCCACAACAGCCCTGCGGCGGACGTATTCTCCCGGTTGCCCATCGATAAGGTATTGCTGGAAACCGACGCCGCCGCTGCGTCCGTGACGGCTGTCTACGAACGGGCGGCGGCGCTGCGCGGCCTACCCATAGCGGTACTGGCCGACGCGATATATGCCAACTGGCAACGTTTGAAGCTGATCGACTAACCCCAGCTGGCGTCTCCACCTGTGAGCCACTTCATGATGACCACCAGCAAAACGCTGATGAGTAGCCCAAAGAAAATTTTCACCAAATCGAAACCGATCATCCTGAAAGTAGACAGCTCCAGTTTTTGGTCTAAGCGATAGCGCAAGGCCAACTCCCGGCCGGCCAGCAAGCCCACGAATACCCAGGTAGTACTCATCGGGATGCGGTTGACCTCCGTGAAGTACAACAGCACCATCCCATAGGTAAAGTCGATGATGGTAGCTGATCGAATGTCTACGGTATTCACTTTCGACTTCACCACTTTTTGGATGCTGCCCCCCCGCGCCCGGAAAATGAACGCCAACAACAATAGCAGCACGGTCAGGGAGATGGCCATACTTCCCGTTGACAACTGCCGGGGTAGATAGGCATAGATGTTGGCAAAATCCTGAATGAGCCATTGCGCCCACAAAAAGCTCGTAGAGCACCACTGCAGGATTGTCCAGATTATGGTTTCGCGGGGTGTAATGGAACGTTCTATAAACCGCTTTTCCACAATCTTGGCAATGACGCTGTAGATAACAATAGCCGCCGCAAAAGCCAGTACATAGCCCAGCAACGATTTATTCACCATCTTGCTCAGGTTGCTGGGGTTGAAGAAGGTGAGAATCATAAACGAGGTGCTCACCGGAATGCCAAAGCGCGTGATCACCATCAGGGTTAGCGGAGGTAGCAGGTAGGCCCAGTTAAAATCGGCCGGCAGCGGGTATTTCTCTAAGCGGCCATAGGATACATCTCCGCTGAAGGAATACCAGCTGTATAAGAGCGAGGCCGATAGTATGCTGCCCGCAAAAAGCCACAACACATACCAGGGCCGCTGCTCGTTGGAGCTGAGGAAGGTGCCCAGGGTTTGAATAGAATCGTTTCCGATAACGGAGTAGCCGGCAAGAATAAAGCCCAGCCACATAATCAGGAGGGTGGCATCCATGCAATGGTTGAGGAATGGTAACGGGACAAAGATATAGACAAGCCCTCCAGATTACAAACCTCTTTTAGCCAAAGCCATCTGCTTTGCGGTTTTTTATCAATGGATTAACACGCGAATAACATTGAATTAACAAAGTTGATGTGCCGGATCAGCCTTGGGTATTATTCACGGTACGGGCCTGCCGCTTGAAGCTGTCCCAGAACTCCTGAAACGAGCCGTACTCCCGCCGCCACCCTAAGCCGCTGCCAATTTCTAATCGTCGGCCGCCGCCAATGTCGGGCACCCTGCGTTGGTATACCCGCAGTTTAAGGGTACGGGCGTCGTTGAGCACATACTCCAAGGCAAAGTCATTGCCCCAGATGGCGCCGTTGTTTGAGGCGGCTACGCTCGACAGGTTGTTGGCAAAGTCTACGTTGCCCCCCAATTGCACCGACAGGCGATCGTTGAGGAAGTTCTTCCTGATGGTTAGCTCTAAGCCGTTGCGCCCGATCTGGCTAACCCCCTGTTGGCCGTCGGCCTCCAGAAAGGAAGTATATTGGTTGTAGGCAAAATCGAGGTTGAAACCAGCATTATCTTCCCCCCATACTTCTGCCACAAACTCATTGAGCAACAGCGTGAGTTGGTTGCTAAAAAATTCGCTCAGCGTATTGGTCACCACTTGCGAGCCCCGGAACGACAGGTCGGCCGGCAAAAATTGCCCCACTACAATCAAGCCAAATACCTGTCGGTTGAGCTCATTCTGATCTTGTTTCAGCAGCCGGAGTTTGTTGTCGGCATAGTTGGCCAATTGCCCCACCAACTGGGGGAAAGCAATATCAAAGTTGATGTTGGGTTTTAGTAAATCGCCCTCCAGTTGTAATGTCAGGGCCACGTTGGTGGAAGCGCTGGCCGCGCTGCGCACATCGGGGCTGGCATTGGCCAAATACTCGGCGATAAAAGCCGATAAAGAAGCCTGAAGGTCTTTGTATTCTGCCTCTAACTTGATCTGCGCCCGGAAAGGATCACCCGACCACACGATGCGCCCGCCCCGGCGAATGCGGAAGTCTTTGTTGACAATGTTGTAAAGCGTAAACAGGTAGTTGCCCTGCTCTATGTTGTAGTCGCCGTACATCTCAAAATCGCCTGTGCGCGGCAGCAACATGCGAATATTGCCCCGCCCGTTGCCCCGTATGATATCGCCGGCCTGCTCGTCAAAAATGAGCTGCATGTCGGCTTTATCGGTAATGGTCAGATCCATTTCTAAGTTGAGGCCTGTAAGTTTTCGCCCCGGCGCAGCTAAGGCTCCTGAGTTTTTCTGACGACGGTTTACAAACCTGACGTCTAAGGCGCTGGCATTGGCGCTCTCAGATATAGGAATCACAATACGGGTGCTGTCGCCGGTGGTAGCCCGCACATAGATGTCGGGCTGCTGAAAGCTGCCGCTAAAGCGCACCTGACCTTCGCCTATGGCCGTTCCATAGAACAGATCATTATCGCCTTTTTTTAAGTCCAAGGCCAAAAACCGCGAGGTGCGCAAACTCGCCCGCAGCCCCAAATCTTTAAGCCTGTTGTGGCTGATGCCCCCGGTGAGTACGGCCTGGTTGTTGTACTTGTCGCGCAGGATTGTACCGGAAGCGCTGAAAAGCGTATTGTCGGCTTTGATGATGGAGCTGGCAAAATGATAGCGGGTTTTCAGGAAGTCTATGGTAAAAGCGCCTTGCTGCGCATGTATCTGTCCACTAACATCGGGTTTGCCCGGCATGCCCGCCACGCGCAAATCAGCATCGAAGTGGCCCTGGGTGTCAGACACGCCCGGAGCAAGCCAATATTCGGCTATTCGAAGCGGATAACCAGCAAAATGCAGCGATAAGTCAAAGAAATTTTTGCGCATAGATGTCGGCCGCAGCCCTTCCCTCGGCGGATTGCCGATGTCTCCCAAGTTGAAAAAGCCTTCCGCAATGAGCTGCATAGTATCGCGGGTGAGGCTTAGATAAGCCTGAGCCCTGTCGCGCAGCGAAATGGCCTCGGCATCAAGGCTGAACCGGCCGAAGTCTTCTCCATTGATGTAAAAGGAGTCGCTTTCCATACGTGCCCGGATGCCTTTGAGGTTAAAAACATCGCCCACCTGAATGTCGGCATCAAACCGGCCTCCAAAATTGAGGGTCTGATAGCTCCATAGGCTGTCGATGAGACCAAATTCAAAAGCTTTGAGTTTTAGGGCAATCCCGCCATTGGGGCTGTCCTCTAATATGATCTGTCTCTTCCCGTTGGTCAGTGAAAAATTGCTGATATCGAGGTATTTTTTTCCAAAAACGATGGCATTGCCCCTGCTGATGTTCCAGGTCGTTTCAAGCGCCGACAGATTAGATGTAATCAGCTCAACGCGGTAGCGCGCCGAATCAGCCAACATAAAAGCGCCGTCAATAGCTAGTTTGCTGATTCCGCTGGCAGGCTCTTTCTGATCATAAATAATACCGAACAAAATGCTATCGCCTACTACTAAATTGGTCAGGATGATGTCGTTGAATGCCGTTTTGCCAACGATTGTCGAATCGGCTTTTACCGTTATTTCGCCTTCCTGGTTCTCCAGATTTACAAATACATTAAAATCGGTCACCCGTACATCGGCGTACTGAAGACCGGGCGCCTCCATATCTACCCTCACCTCGCCGCTATCGCCATTGAATGACCCCTCCAGGTCAAGGCCAACAATAGGCCCCAGCTTGGGGTCAATGAGCCAGTTGAGCCCCTTGGAATCGACTATGTTCAATTCATAAGTAAACCGACTGCGCACAGGCGCTTTCCTCGGCGGCTTGATGCGCAAGCGACTTGCAAAGCCCGGAAAATTGTCGAGCAAATACTGTTGCCACACCTGAGGCAGTTCGCCCAGGTCGAAAGTGCCCCTCACTTCTCCCTGAGCTACGTCAGAAGCCAGCTTGAATACCTTTTGCCCATTGCGGTCAAAAAAAGAAGAAGCTACCAGGGAGTCTATTTCATAGCTGTCTTTGCCATCTTTGGTGAGCCCCAGATCGGTAACCCGAATTTCACCCTCAGCATTAGAAAGCTTGCGGTTGCGCAGGTTGAGCCTGACGTCGCCGGCCAGCACCAGATCTAAAGGCGAAAGGTTAAGGGCCTTCATGTCTAAGCGCTCTACCCGGGCCAAAAAATCGAATCGTGTGGCCGTATCGCTCATGTTAACTTCGCCGGTAAAGGCAAAGTCAATGTTCTGATCTTTGATGGCAAAATCGCCATTGAAAAAATTGCGATTCAGCTTGCCGGTGAGGGCCGCATTCTGGTACTTATAGCCGCGAAATACCAAACTTTCAATCTCTGCCGTGAGGTCGGCACTGGCTGTTTTGCCCGTAAGGCCGCGGCCATTCTTTACCGTTGAGGTGAAATTTACCCGCCCCAGGTCTTTATTGCCCGACAGGGCGCCCAGATCGAAGTTGATGAGATCCAGCTTGCCGCTGTATGTCGCTTTTGCCGAACCCGGTTTTAGGTTCATGCGCATGTCCATAGAGGCAGCGCCAATATTCGTGCGCAGCTTGCCCAGAGCCACAAAGTCGGCTAAGAAGCCGTCAAAACGCCCGCTAAAGTCGATGGCGCCCAGTTTGTCGTAATTGCTGGGCGGATTGAAACCCGGCAACAATTGGCGCAAGGTGCGCATAGAAGTACTCAACTGTTTCACCCCCAGGTTGATAAACTCTTCGTTGCGCACGGCTAAGTTGCGCGAACTGAAATCGCCTGCTAAGAAAGTGCCATCGGGCAATTGCACCGACAAACGCCTGGCACTTAGGTTGTTCACCTCTCCGCTTATCCGCCCGTCAATCTGAAGGACGGTCTCCCGATTGGCCCGAAAAAACTTATTCTGCTGTAAGCCCACTGCAAAGGTCATAATGTCGCGCAGCGCCACCTGACTGTCGTGCAGACGCGCATCCATCTTCACCTCGTCGTTGAAGTACTCAAACGACTCATAGCCTCTGAATTTGAATTGGAGCGTATCGCCCACCTGACTGTAAGGCGTCTCTATCGAAAGCCCCACTAAACTTATGCCCCGGGGCGAAACCATCGTTTCTTTTGAAGACAGCTTGTTGAGTACGAAGCCGCTCAAATCCTTTAGTGCTATACCTTCTATTTCGCCCGAAAAGGTATCCCGTCGGAAAGCAAAGCAATTAACGTCAATGGCAATATCATACACATCCAAGTGTCGGAAATCAAGTTCGTCGGCAGGAGTCGTCTTTATTGGCGCTCTGCGGTAATCGTGTAGCGAAAAACCGCCCTCTTCTAATCTGAAATCCTCAACTTTAATCCAAAGCCCGTTAGAATCTGCTTTTGCTTCTGCCGTTTCCGCAGGTGCGGCTAAGGTGTCTCCGGCCAACCCCATAAATTTATCTAACCTGAACAAGGGCTGGCTGAGCCGTGCTGAAGCGATATCGATATACTGGCGCGGCAAATCCAAATCGTTGAGCCGTATTTGACCTTTACCCAGGTACACCGACAACCGCTTACCGGCCATGCTGTCGATGTCTGTAAATTGTATGTCTTCCAGCACAACCTGCTTGAGATTCACCGAAATAGGCTTTCCTTTAGCCTCGCTCGGCTCAGGCGATGATAGTTTTCGAATCACGTATTGGAGCGTGTTCTCATCCCTGCCGCCGGGCCGACGCACATAGAAGCGGGTATGTTTAACTTCCACAGCTTCCACTTCTAATCCCCGGCTAAACAGTACAAAAGGACTCAGGTTGATGTCGGCATATATTACCCCGGCTGAAATCAAAGTATCTCCTGTATAATCAGCTATAAACACCGACTCTAAACGCAACTCGTCCAATCCGCTGATGGCTACCCGCTCTATATGCACCGCCGATTCTATACGGGCGCTCAGCCATCCAATAACATAATCCCGAATGGCATTTTGGACCACCGGCAACTGCAATATAAAAATGAACAACAGCAAAAATATAACCAGTGCATATACAGCGCGCTTCACCCATCGCCGCCACGGCGGCGATGGCGCCTCCAACTCCTCTTCCGGGAGTTCATCCGGGAATTCAGCCCCCGTGTCTATGTCCTGAAGTTCATGCATCCGGCTACTTGGGAAAATGCAAAGTTATAACATTTTTGACAGGGGTTTTAGCGCTCGTCTTTCTGGAATTAATACGCCTGCCTGCTGAAATCGTTGCATTGCCCGGTTTATTTCTCCAAAACTGCCACAAAAAAAATCCCGGATACCTGCTGCCAGATATCCGGGATTCCCCGTGGGTCAAAACAACACAAGGTTTAACGCACCACCGAAAGCTTTTGCGTGCCTACGGTTTTACCATTCTCTACCCGGATCATGTACACGCCCGCAGGCAGTTGTTTCACGTCCAGGGTAATGCGGTTTTCTTCTTTAGCGAGGTTGAACGACTGGCGCAGCATAGCCTTGCCCGTCATGTCCATCACGGTCACCTGCACCGGCGCCTCTGCGGTTACATCCACGTCGAGGTAAACCTCTTCGCCAGCCGGATTCGGGAACAGGGTAAAGCCCGTTTCTACAATTTCAACCGGAATTTCAAACTCCGTGGTTTCGCCATCCGTAGTACCGTCCTCGCGGAAGGCCGAGCTGCTGAGCGTAATGCGCAGGGTATAGCACTGCGTGTTGCTGTTGGCCCCGTTGTAGCCATATACATAGGCATACCAGTTGGACGCTACCGTGGAAGTGTTGTACGTAACCGTCTCCGAGTTTGTGCCTCCGTTTTCAGAGGTGCGCCGGCGGGTATTGTTCTGGTACAACTGCAGGTCGTAGTCGGCCGGCAGGTTGGTTAGGTCTACCCGAATGTTGCGTTGGGCCGAGGTATTGGCAAAGCGATACCAGTCGTTGTCGCCCGACGCGGCAATCTGCGCCACCCGGTCTACGCCCACTGTCGTCAGCGGCAGGCTGGTGCTGCGGCTGTTGTTGGGCTCGTAGGCATCCGTACATCCTGAAGCCGACTGGGTCGTAAACGTAGCCGAACCGGAGTAGCTGCCCGTCGTACTGCCGCATACGGCCTGCACCTGAAATTCGTACTGCGTAGCCACCGTAAGGCCCGTAGCGCTGGCCGAGGTACCCGTTATGGTACCGCTCGTCCAGGTGCTGCTGCCCACCGGACGGAACCGCACATTATAAGCCGTAGCCCCGCTCACGGCGCCCCAGCTCAGGGTAGCGCTGTTGGTGGTAATGCCCGTAGCGCTCAGGCCGGCAGGGGTGCCGCAGCTCCCGCCGCCGCTGGGCGGCGTGCAGCCCAGCGAAGTCGTTAAGCTGGCCCGAGAGCCGCCCGTAGCCAACACAGCCTGCATGCGCGCCTTTTGGCCGGCCGTAAACATATACATACAAGCATCGTAAGTGTAGTCCATGTAGTTCATGGTCATCTCTACCGGCGCACCCGAGCAGGTGCTGTAGTGCGGGTAAGTCGGGCAGCCGCCATTCGAGGTGTTGTGCACCGGCGTATCGCTCACAAAGTCGTTGCCGCAGGTAGCATCGCCCCAAATATGGCGCAGGTTCAGCCAGTGCCCTACCTCGTGCGTAGCCGTGCGCCCGCGGGCATAGCTGCCGCCCGCAGGGTTGGGCGTAGCCGTCGAGCCCATCGACGAGTACAGCACCACTACGCCGTCGGTATTGGCCGCCCCGCCCGGAAATTGCGCATAACCCAACAGCCCGGCATCGGCGCCGCCAAACACCACCGACCAAATGTTGAGGTACTGGTTCCGATCCCAGATGGTAGAAGGCTTCAGACTTCCGTCAATCAGGCTAACCGTCCATGAAGCGCGGCCGCCATTAACGCGGTTGATGCCCGTCGTAGCCGCACCGCTGGGCGTGCGCTGCGCCAAACAGAACTGAATCTCCGTGTCGGCCGCCACCGGCTGAAATAAAGCCGGAATCAGCGAAGCATCCGAGTTGGCTAAACGAAAATCCTGATTCAGTTGATCCAACTGAGCCTGTACTAAGGCATCCGAAATGTTTTCGCCCGAGCCTAAAGCATCGCCATTGTGTACAATGTGAAATACAACCGGAATGGTAATGACTACGCGGCCATTTTGGTAAGAGCGCTCGTACTGCGCCGTATGCCGCTCAATTTCCTCCATGCGGTTGTGCATGTCGGGGTCCGCTTCAAGCATGTGTTCCAAATGTTCCATCGAACCGCAATTGCGGTGATCTTGCGCTTGTACAAAACCAATGAAGAGCAGCGCCATGAGCACTGAAGTAAATAATCGCATACTAGTCCGTTTTTGGAAGTGACAAAATCTACTCTATAATACCACAGGGAGCGTAAAGTTACAATTGACGGCATATTTTGTATCTACCCGAATAAAAAAAACTTTAAATCAATTCTTTATTCTATTTTTAGCTGAATCGCGTTTCGTTTTTGAAATTTTTTTTGGGGCCACGCCGCGGGCATTGTACTCCTTTTACACCACGGGCGGCGCCGGGCTATCCGTTCCAAGTGCCTCCCCGGGGTCGGCACTTCCACTCCTATCCCTTGGCCAACCCACCTCAGAGCTGCCTGAGGCAAAAAACAATTTTTCCCTTCCCTTCGGGCCCCGTACATTTATCCCCATAAAACAGAGCGCATGCAACCTCCTTTTCACCTCGCTTTCCCGGTGACCGATCTGGCTGCCACGCGGGCATTTTACGAAGGGCTCCTGGGCTGTGGCGTAGGCCGCACCGCCGAGCGCTGGATAGACTTCAATTTCTTCGGTCACCAAATATCCGCCCACCTCGTAGATGGCGGCATGCCGGCAGGCCCCGCCAACCACGTCGATGGCAAAGATGTGCCCGTGCAGCACTTCGGGGCCATCCTCAGCATGGACGCATGGGAAGATATGGCCCGACGCCTGCGCGCAGCCAACATCAGCTTTATCATCGAACCTTATGTGCGGTTTGAAGGAGAGGTAGGCGAACAGGCAACCATGTTTTTCCTCGACCCCAGCGGCAATGCTCTGGAGTTTAAGGCTTTTCAGGACATGAGCCAGGTGTTCGCCACCGGGTAGGTCTGCCAGGCCGATTTATATAGCTCTTCAATTCAAGATCCACATATCTTGGCTTGGAGAGCTATACATTCCGCAAAGCCTGATCCAGATCGTCAATGAGGTCGCTGACTTCTTCAACACCTACGCTCAGGCGAATGAGCGAGTCGGTAAGCCCTACCTTCAGGCGCTCTTCGCGCGGGATGGAGGCGTGGGTCATACTGGCCGGGTGGCCAATGAGGCTTTCCACCCCGCCTAAGCTCTCGGCCAAGGTGAAGTACTGCGTAGTGCTCATCACTTTTACAGCAGCATCGTAGCGGTCGTTTTGCAAGTCAAAAGACACCATAGCCCCCGGATAGCGCATCTGCCGAGCGGCCAGTTCGTACTGCGGGTGGTCTTTTAGGCCCGGATAGAATACCTTGCCTACTTTGGGGTGCTGGTTGAGGAACTTGGCTACCTTTTTGGCATTTTTGCAGGCCCGTTCTACGCGCAGGTGCAGCGTTTTGATGCCGCGCAGCGCCAAAAAACAATCCTGAGGGCCCGGCACGGCGCCTACGGCATTTTGCAGGAAGTGGAGCTGTTGGCCCAGGTCGGCCTCTTTTACCACTACGGCGCCCAGCACCAGATCAGAGTGGCCGCCAATGTATTTCGTAGCCGAGTGTACCACTATATGAGCCCCAAGATTCAGGGGGTTCTGTAGGTAAGGGCTGGCAAAGGTATTGTCTACGCAAACTAATATTTTCTTATTCGCCGCTGCCAGGGCCGACACCGCCGGGATGTCTACTAAGCGAAGCATCGGGTTGGTAGGCGTCTCGATCCAGATCAATCGAGTCTTTTTATTGATTTTTTTGGCCACCTTCTCCGGGTCGGTCATATCCACAAAATGGGTGGTAATGCCATAGCGCTCGTGCACGCGCACAAACTGGCGGTAAGTGCCTCCGTAGAGGTCGTTGCTGGCAATGACCTCGTCGCCCGGGTCCAACAGGCGCAACACGGCGTCCATAGCGGCCAATCCGCTGCTGAAACAGATGGCGTCAGCCCCGTTCTCCAGTGCCGCTAAATTGCGCTCTAAAGCCGATCGGGTGGGGTTTTGCGTGCGGGCATACTCGTAGCCCTTGTGCTGCCCCGGCGCTTCCTGCGCGTAAGTCGACGTCTGATAGATGGGCGTCATTACTGCGCCCGTCGTGGGATCAGGCTCTAAGCCTGCGTGGATACACTTGGTACCGAATTCCATGATGGTTGGTTCTATTGGCTATTTGGCCGCAAAGGTAGCAAACTCTTAATCGACTTTTTTAATACTTCTCCTTATATAGTTCTCCAAGCCAGGATTGATCAATCCTGGCTTGGAGAACCATAAATGGCTACAACCCGTTCTCCGGGGCGGGCGTAGCCCCTGTACATGCCTTCCGAATTGAAGGGTAGCGCTACATTCCCCAGCCGGTCAACCGCCACTAAGCCGCCCTCTCCGCCGGCCTGCTTCAGCTTTGCATTTACCACCTCGTTGGCGGCATCCATCAGGCTCATGCCCTTGTATTCCATCAGGGCCGATACATCATGGGCTACCGTCCAGCGGATGAAAAATTCGCCATGCCCCGTACAAGATATGGCGCAGGTGGCGTCGTTGGCATAAGTGCCCGCTCCTATAATGGGGGCGTCGCCTACCCGGTTCCAGCGCTTGTTGGTCATGCCGCCCGTAGAGGTGCCCGCTGCCAAATGGCCTGCCTTATCGAGCGCCACGCAACCCACCGTCCCGAATTTATAGTCATGCCCCGGTTCTTCCTGCCCGGGCGCATAGCCCTGCTTACCGTCGTGGTCGAGCCGAACCGCCTCCTCCGCTTTGGCGCGTTGGAGCCCCTCCCAACGATTTTGGGTAAAAAAGTAGGTGGGATCAACTATCTCTAAGCCCCGCTCGCGGGCAAATTGCTCGGCGCCCCTACCCGTTAGCATCACGTGAGGCGACTGCTCCATGACGGCCCGCGCCGCCGAGATGGGGTTCTTTATATTAGTTACGCCGCCCACTGCTCCGGCGCCGAGGTCGGCGCCCCGCATCACGGAGGCATCCAGCTCATTTTTGCCTTCATGGGTAAACACTGCGCCTTTGCCGGCATTGAACAAGGGCGAATCTTCGAGGTATCGAATGGTTTGCTCTATGGCATCAAGGGCATCGCCGCCCTCGCTCAGGATTTTCTCCCCTATGTCAAGGGCGGCATTGAGCACCGCCCGATAGGCCGAGTCCTGTTCGGGCGTGAGGTCTTCTTTGCGTATGGTTCCCGCGCCGCCATGGATGGCTATGGCGTAGTCGGCCCGCTTTTTGGCAGCAGAAACTGCCCCCGTACCGGCTTGGGGCTCTGTCTGAGGTGCGCAACTGCCCAGCAGTGCGCTCATGACCAGTAAGCTCATCAATGGTGTTTTCATAACGGTCTTTTATCTGTTTTTTAGGCTGTTGCCTGCTCGTTATTGGTCACTTTCACCCGGCTGAACAACACCAGACTGAGCACAAAATAAGTAGCCAGCGCCAACACGCTGTAGCGGATGTTGCCGGTGAGCTGCTCAATGAAACCAAAGCTGAACGTACCGCCAACGATGGCCAACTTCTCCAGTACATCGTAAAAGCTGAAGTAAGAAGCCGTATCCTTGGTGTCTTCGGGCAGCAGCTTGGAGTAGGTAGACCTCGACATGGCCTGTATCCCTCCCATCACTGAGCCCACTGCTACCGCCAGACCGTAAAACTGGATCTTATCGGCCACAAAGTAAGCCGCTATGCAAATGGCTGTCCAAATAAAAAGAATAATCGCAATCGATAGCTTATTGCCGCGCCGTTCCGATACCCAGGCAAAAAAGTAAGCCCCAAAAATGGCGATAATCTGTAGGATGAGCACCAGCAGGATGAGTTCTGTGGAGTCGAACAGCAGTTCTATCTTGGCGAAGGTGGCTGCCAGATAGAGCACCGTCTGCGCCCCGGCGCTGTAAAAAAAGAAGCTCAGCAAAAAGCGCTTGATCTGGGTCTGATGCCGTACCGACGACCATACTTTCTTCAGCTCTTCCCATCCCTTGCGGGCCAGGGGGCGCAGGCGCTCTTTCTTGCGCACGTCCTTGGGCAAACGCCGAAAGGGAATCTGCGCAAACCCCATCCACCATACCCCCACCATGATAAAACACACCCGGGCAGCCAAGGTGCCTTCCTCCGGCAACCCAAACCACTCGGGGCGTTGCAGCATAAACAAGTTCACAATCAGTAACAGTACGCTGCCAATGAACCCCATGGCAAACCCTCGGGCGCTAACCCGGTCGTAGTGCTCTTCCGTTACAATCTCCGGCAAGTAGCTGTTGTAAAACACCAGCCCCCCCGCAAAACCGATCATAGCTACAATAAAAGCCCCTGTGCCCAGCCATAGCGTAGGCATCCCCTTAAAAAAAGCCAGCGCTATACATGCCAGCGCGCCCATAGTGGTAAACAATCGAAGGAACCACATTTTGCGTCCGCCATAATCGGCTATCCCCGACAACCAGGGCGATACAGCAGCGATAAGCAGGTACGCCGCACTAATAGCAAAAGCATACAAACTACTGGCACTCACCTTGGCGCCTAGTATGTTCACCATATCGTCGGTTACGGCCAGGAAATACTCAGGGAAAATGGCAACGGTAATGACCAGCGCAAACGCAGAGTTGGCCCAGTCAAAAAAAGTCCACCCTGCCACTATCCGGCGGTCGTTTTTTATAAAAGCTGCGGATGTATCCATAATGATAACGATACTTAAAATTTCTGGCGTAAGATATGTATTTTTAGATACCCGGAAACAAAAAGCCCGCCCCACCTTGCCTGTGTGGAGCGAGCTAAATCCGTTTTTATCCCATGAAAATCTTTAGCATGCCGCCTTAAGACGGCCCTTCTTTATTTTAGCGGGGCAGGCAATCCCCTGTATTATTCTTCCATGTCCAAGCTCATGCTGATGCCGCCGGGCCGACCGCTGGGCGCATGGATGGCCGTCTCGGGGTGAAAAGCCGACCAGGCAAACCAGTATACACTCATGGTGGGCAGCAGATTGCCCAGCTCGTCGGTGGCGTAGGCCGTTTGTGATTCGGGGACAAACTCAATGGTGATGGCCTGGCCGTTTACATTATCTTCCAGCATGAAGTTTTCTGTGCCGGCCAGCAGACTGTAGGGGTAAGCTTTGTATTGGCCGTTCACTTCTATGCCCAGCACCCGCTGTTTCAGCGGCAAGCGCTTATCGGTATGGTTTAGCGGAAACATCAGCCGGTCGTTGCCGGCGTATTGCTCGTAGGGATTTACTTCGTAGTTGCGGCTGAATCCCGTTTGGGTGGTCAGTACCAGCGACTGCGGGTAGCGCTCGCTCCACTCGCCCCAGGTAGTGGCCACGCAGGCCACGCGCTCCAATTGCTGCCCTACCGCCGGCCCCGATACGGCCCGGCCCAGCAACTGCGACCAAAGGCTCTCGGTCTGCCGGTCGAACATCAGCAGGTTGTTGTTGTACAGCAGCCCGGAAACCCCAAACTGCCAGTCTTCATAACGCCCCTCTGACTTGTAGGCCGAACCGCCTCCGCATAGCGGGCTGTAGGTGACTACTACCGCCGTATTTCCAAAGTTATCGTTTACAATTTCATGCAACGCCAGTATCCGCATTGGGTAGGCTTTGGCCTGGCCATTTACGACTACGCCCAACACCTGCTCTTCCGATTTTAGTTGGCGTGCATGGCGCGCTTCCGAAAAGATGGGCTCATCTATAGCCGGGATGCCGTCGCGGCCCGGGCCGGCCGCAATGACGTCCCATTCCGGCAGCTCCAGGTTGCGCATCTGGAATGCGCCGTCCTGATTGACCGCCTCCGTGAAAATGGCGCGCTGAGCGCTTGCTGCGCCCACAAAAAGAACTAAAATGGCGGCTACCGCCAGGGTTGACTTTTGAAATATAGTGCTCGTCATACAAAGATAATTTTTGTGCTTTTCAACAATGATTGCGTTCTATGATAAGCGTTTCCAAAAGCGTGCCAAATTTTAAAAATTGTACACATAATTTTGGTTTTTATTGTTTAAATTATTGATAATCAATTTATTTTATTAATTCAGATTAAAGCGACTTGTGCGCGGATAGAAAAGCGTAAGCGGGTGTGCAGGTATCTGTCGGCCGTACAATGAAAATAGAGCCGGAGGTATGCCGTATGGTGGTTGTGGAGCGAGTTGGCCTGCGTTCCCCAATCTCTCTGCGCCTGAGCGAGATGTAAGCTATCTTAGCCGTTCATCTATATCCTTTTGAGCTATGTAGTTACTACGCTCCGCTAGCACGAGGTTCCACCTCGCGCTTCTATCAAGCGGGTTCCACCCGCGCTGCGTTTCCCCGCAATCGGGCATATACCGTCTAAAACATCGCGTGGCCACGGGGCGTCTTTTCAAGTGAATATCCCTTATCTTTGTAGCTATGAAACGATTTTTCAACACCACAGGACTATGCAAGCCGGAAGACCACTACATGGTCAATCCTTTTCGGGATATGTACGATGATGTTGAGCGGCTCATCGAAGCTAAACAATACTTCCTCGTCCATGCGCCTCGCCAGACGGGTAAGACCACCTTTTTGCACTCGCTGGCGCACCGCCTCAATCGGGAGGGGAAGTACGTGGCTACGGTCTGTTCCTTGGAGTCGGCGGGTTATCCCAGTATTTCCGTAGAAGGCGCCAACGAGGTATTTATTCGTTCGCTTTATCAGCTAGCTGAACTTTTTTTGGAAGCAGACTGCATGCCGCCCAATCCCTACGCTTATCCGCCGAGCGCTCAGTTGCTCAAACAATACCTCACCGACTGGTGCCGCAGCGTCTCCAAGCCCGTCGTCTTGCTCCTCGACGAAGTAGACGCCCTATACGACGATGTGCTCATCTCCACCCTGCGACAGCTCCGCGACGGCTTTCAGGCGCGGCCCTCGGGCTTCCCGCAATCGATAGCCTTGGTGGGGCTGCGCGACATACGCGAGTACCGGCTGCGCGCCCGGGCCGACAATCCCTCCATTGGCGCCGGCTCGCCCTTCAACGTGAAAGCGGAATCGTTTTTCCTGCCCGTGTTCAGCCTCGAAGAGGTGCGCGGCCTGCTGCAACAACATACCGACGATACGGGGCAGGTATTCCCCGAGGAGGTCATCCAAAAGTTGTATGCCTACGCTGGCGGCCAGCCCTGGCTCACCAACGCCTTAGCCAATGAGATCGTAGCCAAAATGCTAAAAAACGACTACGCCCGCCCCATCACGCCCGACTTAGTGGAGGAAGCCAAAGAGCGCCTCATCGCGCAGCGGCAGACACACTTAGACAGCTTGGCGGATAAGTTGGATGACCCTCGTGTGAAATCCATTGTACTGAACATCATTAACGGCGGCGATATACAATTTGACGGCGCCGACAACAACTTGCGTTACTGCCGCGATCTGGGCATCATCACGGCTAAAAGCCCGGTAGCGTTTGCCAATCCCATTTACCGGGAAATCATCACCCGGATTATGAATGCCGGCTTTCAGGAGAGCATCAATCAAGATATAGCCCAAACCTCCTGGTACCTGCGCCCCGACGGCTCCTTGGATATGGACAAGCTGCTCGACGCCTTTGTTATGTTCTATCGGCGACACTCCGAATCGTGGTTGGAGCGCTTTCAGTACAAAGAAGCGGGCCACCAATTGTTGCTTATGGCCTTCCTACAGCGCATCATCAACGGGGGCGGTCGCATAGAGCGGGAAATGGCCATCGGCAACGGCCGCACCGATCTGGCGGTATTTTGGAAAGACCAGGTCATCCCCATCGAACTAAAAATGCACCACGATAAGTGGTCTCAACCGGAAGGCATTGAGCAGTTGGGCCGCTACATGGACAAATTAGGCCAAAAGTCGGGCTACCTGATCCTATTTGAAAAAAAGTCGTCCGAAGAGCTGCCCTGGGAGGTGCGCCTGCGCCGCGAAATACACGAAGTAGCGGGCAAGGAAGTGATTTTGTTGGGGATGTAACCTGCTTCAGACCATTGGCCCGCGCTAAGTTCTTACCTCAGGCCTCTACCACGCGGGTTCCACCCGCGCAGCATACGGCCCCGGACAAGGGATAGCAGGGAGCTCCTGCGACCGGATAGCCCGGCCGCCGCGACGCCCGACATTCCTTTTCCTTTTGACTAAGGCCTTAATCGGGCGGGGCGGGGGTGGCCCATAAAAAGAAAAAAAACTCAACGATTTTGGTGGGGTTTGTGGATGAGTTCCGTGTCGTCGGTGGTTTTGACGACGTTGAGGCCGCACTTTTGGAGGCCGAAAGAAAAGAGGATGAAGCCGATGACGGCTAAGATAATGATTTCGGCGCGGCTGACGACTTTTTTTCTGCCGCGGGGGCCGTCGTCTTGTTGCGGTTTTGCCATGTTGCTGCTGGAGGTTGTTGCGGTTTAAAATTCGGTTCTGACGCGGAGGTTGATGCGGCGGGAGGTGAGGTAGTTGGGCACGGCGTATTGTTGGTTGAATACGGTTTTGATCCAAGTGTTGCCGGCCTGGTTTTGCACCTGCATGAGGTTGAAGACTTCGAGGCTGAGCCAGGCGGCGCGGGTAAACCGGAGGGGGTGTTGGGGGCGGGCGCTGCGGCGGCTTTCGTCCCAGAGGAGGAGGCTGAAGCCGATGTCGATGCGGTGGTAGGCGGCAAAGCGGTATGTGTTGCGGTAGGTGACGTTGTTGTCGAGGAGGCCGAAGGGGAGCCCGGTACCTACGGTGAGGTTGACGTGGGTTTTGAAGCGGTCGTTGCTCTTGAGGTAATCTTGGAAGAAGATGCTGAGCTGCATGAGGCGGTCGGTGGGGCGGGGTACGTCTCTGACGGGCGTGCCTTCGGCTTGGCCTACTTCGCGCACGAGGTGTTGGACGCCGTCGAGGCGCTCGCGGGTGCGCAGGAAGCTGAGGTTGATCCAGCTTTCGGCGCCGGGCACAAACTCTCCGTTGAGGCGCATATCGAGGCCGGCGGCATAGCCGGAGGCGTCGTTGAGGCCGCTGTACTGGATGCGGACGTTTTCGATTTCGTAGCTGATGAGGTCCCACATGGATTTATAGTAGGCCTCGGTGATGAAGCGGAATTTTTTGGGATTGCGCTTGCCCCAGTAGAAGTCGAGGGTCATGCCGGCTACCAAGTGGATGGACTTTTGGGCCAGCACATCGGTATTGACGAGGCCGTTGGGGGCGCGCATCTCGCGGTAGAAGGGGGGCTGGAAGTAGTAGCCTGCGGCGAGGCGATAGCTGATGTCGCGGCGCTCGGTGAGGGGTTTGTAGAGCAGTTGGGCGCGGGGCGAGAGGAGAAACTCGCCGTTGAGGTCCCAATAGGAGGCGCGGAGGCCTGCCGACAGGCGGAGCTCGCCTTTTTCGTCGCGGCGCCAGGTGTAGGTGTCCTGGAAGAAGGCCGAGAGGCGGTTGGAGCGGAGTTCGTTGCGGGTTTTGAGTACGGTGAAGAGGAGCACATCGCTGGTATCGTAGGGGAGGGAGTAGCCGGCAGAGTCGAGGCGTTCCCATTCGTTGAGGTAGTCGTCGATGCGTTCGTGCTGGGCCTTGACGCTCCACTGCAGGAAGTGGGTTTTGGTGAGGTTGTCGTCGGGGGTATCGAGCTGGATTTCCATGCCGCCCCGGTGCTCGGCATTGTAGACCTGGATGTCGAGGAAGTTGCGGACGTACTGTTGTTGTTCGCCGGCGCCGAGTTCGGAAAGCACTTCGCCAAAGGTTTCGCTGCCGAGGTTGTTGTCGATCTGGCGGAGGCTGTAGCGGCCGGAGATGTCGATGCGTTCATTTTCATCGCTGCGGTAGGCCGAGAACAGGAATTTGAGGAAGAATGGGTTGTGGGAGCGATCGGGGAGGTAGGTGAGCGAGAGGCCGCCCATCTGGGTGGTGAAGTCGTCGACCTCCTGGCCTTCGAAGACGCTGAAGAGCTGTAGGGCGAAGTCGATGTAGCCGAAGCCGGTGGTGCGTTCGACGGGCCGGAACTGGTAGACGCTGCGGTTGTAGTTGGCGAGGAGGCCGAGTTGCCAGTTGGGGTTGAGGTCGTAGGTGACGTAGGCTTGTATATCGGAGAAGTTGGGGAGGTACTCGCCGGTGACGTCGAGGCTGCCGAGGAGGTATCGGTTGGTTTTATAGCGGGCGCCGAGGAGGTAGCGAACGCGGCGGTAGTTGTCTTTGCCGGCGCGGAAGCTGCCTTCGAGGTGGGCAGAGCCGCCGAGGAAGCTGAGGCCTGCGCTGGCGCGGAGGCTGTCGGGGCGCTTGTACTTGATGTCGAGCACGCTGGAGAGTTTGTCGCCATAGCGGGCTTCAAAGCCGCCGGAGGAAAACAGCAGCGACTGCATGAGGTCGATGTTGGGGAAGGAGAGGCCTTCCTGCTGGCCGGCGCGAATGAGCTGGGGGCGGTAGATTTCGAAGTCGTTGACGTAAACGAGGTTTTCGTCGTAGTTGCCCCCCCGCACGTTGTATTGGGAGGTGAGCTCGCCGCCGGCCCCGCTGCTGACGCCGAGGGCGAGGTGGGGCAGGGCGCTTTCGAGGTTGCCGGTGGTGCTGGGTAGGAGCTTGAGCTGGGTGACGTCTTCGCGGATGAGGCCGCCGTCGTCGATTTTGCTTTCGCGCACGATGACTTCGATTTCGCTATCGGAGTTGGCTAAGGAGACGTCGACTTGGCGGCTCGTGCGGGCCGGCATAGGCGATATGGTAGCCCGGGTGTCTTTGTAGCCGATGCGGGAATAGACGACAACAACTTCTTTATCGGCGGGGATAAACAACTGGTAGCGGCCGTTGACGGCGCTTTCCACGGCATTGTTGCTGCCTTCTACGTAGATGGTGACGAGCTCTACCGGTTGGTTGGTGAGGGCGTCGGTGACGATGCCGGTGATGAAGGCGCGCTCGGGCGTTTGGGCGCCGAGCAGGCCGCAGTATAACAGCAGACCCGCGAGGGCCGATAGGTATTTCATACAAACAGTGTTTGCGCCGGGGCGCGAAAGATAATTGCCATTCTGGCGGTAACTAAACCATTAACGCTTGTCGCAGCGAGCTTGTATCAGAGATTCAAGTCATTAACGTTTGCCATTCGCGGCCGATGTCTTTGAGTTGGCGAACGGCTTCGGCGGGGTCGGGGGCTTTGAAGACGCTGTTGCCCGCTACCAGCACATCGGCGCCGGCGGCTAAGATTTCGCGGGCGTTTTGCAGGCCTACGCCGCCGTCGACCTCTATGAGGGCCCTGGCGTTCTGGATGGTGATCATCTCTTTGAGTTTCCTGATTTTAGGGATACTCTGATAGATGAACTTCTGGCCGCCAAAGCCGGGGTTAACCGACATGATTACCACCAGATCAATGTCTTCAAGTATGTCTTCCAGCAGATGCACAGGGGTGTGGGGGTTGATGGCAACCCCGGCTTTAGCGCCCGTTTCTTTGATCTGCTGTACAACGCGGTGAAGATGGGGGCAGGCTTCATAATGCACGGATATCACATCGGCGCCGGCTGCCCGGAAACCTTCTATATACCGCTCCGGCGATTCGATCATGAGGTGAACGTCGAGCGGCTTATGGGCCAGCTTGTGGATGGCTTCCACTACCATCATGCCAAAGGTGAGGTTGGGCACAAAGCGGCCGTCCATGACGTCAAGGTGAAACCAGTCGGCCTCGCTTTGGTCAACAAAGGCCACTTCCTCCGCAAGGCGCGTAAAATCGGCCGCCAGCATGGAGGGGGCCACTAAATGTTTTTTCATCTCAAAAGGATATTATATCTTTGCCGTTGGGCCGGGACAAAAATAAAAAAACCGGTTGGGTTCGCCAACCGGTTTTGAAAAGAGCTTTGAGAGGCTATCTACATACCAAATCAGAACATCCTTTGATGCTCTTAGAACTTCATGAGATTATAATGATCGTCATTCGTGGGATTATAAAAACTCGTTAGCAACAAGTCGTAAAAAACATCATTCAAAAATCGGTCAATAATTTTGAGGCCATCCTTATCATGAGATCATAATCGTCATTAGCAATTTCTTGTTCAGCCGTCGTTATTTCCATATCTTCAACTGACAATACAAAGGTCGCTTCTCCGGGGAGATTAGATAAGTACAATTTGCCTTGTTGCTGGAATTGGTAATTGGTTTTTAAATTTCATTAAATAATTGAATATCAAATTATTAAATTGCATTTAGTTTATTAAAACTGGGTTATTGAATATACTTTCTGGATTTTTATGCGGCCGTTAAGTGACTTTTTTTTTCAAAAAAAAGGTTGGGTAGGGGCAAAAAAGCTCTTTTAGACCCTGAGCAGGGGATCGAACTGAGAAATCAGCGGCCATTTATGCGCTGTAGATAGGCCTCCCAATCGGCGGGGGTATCCAAATCGAGTAACCCATCGGGGAAATTTACGGCGGCAGGAGCGTCTCCTTCGCGTCGGAGCAATAGCGGCCGTGCGCCGGCGGCGCCGTCTAAGGCGAGCAGTTCGGTGAAATACACCCGGGAGAGCAAGCAGGGGGTACCCCATTGCCTGGGGTTGTAGCGCGCCACGACGGCTGAAGCGCCGGTTTGGCGCCAGACGGCAAGCAGTTGGGTTACTACATCAGCAGATAGGAAGGGCTGGTCGGCCACGGCAATGACGACGGCCTGGAGCTGCGGATGGGTAGCCAGCATCTGGGTCATACCCGCCGCAATGGAGGCGCCCATACCCGCTTCCCAGCGCTCATTGACGGTGGCGTGCAGGGGGAGGCCGCTGAGCGCCGCCTCTACAGCCGGAGCCTGGGCGCCCAATACAACCCATAGAGGGAGGTTGGGTACAGCTAAAAGTTGAAGGGCTATCCGCCTCACCAACGGCATACCGCCCACATCGAGCAATTGCTTGGGGCGCCCCATGCGCGTAGAGGCGCCGGCCGCCAATAACAGGCAGGCACAGTGGGGCTGGGCGGAATCCACCGTTTACTCCTCTTCGCCCTCGGGCCGGTCGGCGCCCATCTGGTTCTCGGCATAGAGGCGGGTGAAGAGCTCGTCTACCCGGTACATTTCGTCGAGGGTGTCGTCGAGGAACAGCGCAATGTCGGGGATGCGCCTAACCTGGCGGCGGAGGCGTTGGGCCAGCGATTGGCGCAGGCGGGTCAGTTCTTCTTCCAGTTCGAGTAATACCCCTTGTTTGTGGTCGATGTTGTAAACGCTGAGGTATATTTTAGCCTCACTGAGGTCGGGCGTCATTTTAACGCTGGTGACGGTTACGAGGGGTTCTGCACCATATATATAGGCGCCTTCTTCCTGAAGGACTAAGCTGAAGTTGCGCTTGACGAGCTCGGCTACCTGCCGTTGGCGTACGGTTTCCATAGGTTGAAACAACTGAATGATCAATAGTTGTGCCGGCGAGCCGGCCCTGCACTTGCTTTCGCAAAAGGCGAAAGTAGGGCTTATTGCTGATTTGCAGCGAAAAAAACCAACAAAAAACGCAGTAAATTAGTTCTCGCTTTTGGTTAAAAGGCAGAAAATGGCTAACTTTGTAAGCAATTTGTTTTAAATGAAACCGGAAGTCCACCCACTTGACATTTCCATCGAGTACCTGAAGGGGGTAGGGCCCGTTAGAGGCGAGCTCTTGAAGAAAGAACTGGGCATTTATTCCCAGGGCGATCTCTTATTGCAATACCCTTACCGCTACATCGATAAAACGCAGTTTCACCGCATCGCCGATGTGCGGGAGGAGAGCGGCTGGGTGCAATTGCGCGGGGTGCTGCGCCGCTTAGAGATGGCCGGCGAAGGCCGCAAGCGCCGCCTCACGGGCGTGCTGCGCGATGCCAGCGGCGCCATCGATCTGGTGTGGTTCAGCGGCATCCACTACTTGGAGAAGACGCTGGCCGTAGGGCAGGAATACGTAATCTACGGCAGGATCAACGAGTTCAACGGCCAGCCCAATATGGCCCACCCGGAGATGGAGCCCGTCAGCGAGGCCAATACCCGCGAAGCGTCTACTTTCGCGCCTGTTTATACCAGCACCGAAAAGCTCAATCAAAAGGGCCTCGATGCCCGCGCGCGCCGCCGGCTGATGCAAACGCTGTTTGAGAAGTTAGAGCCCGCCCACGTTCCGGAGATGCTGCCAACTCACATCTGCCAGTTGCTGCGCTTGCCAGATCGGTTTACAGCCCTCAAACACATCCACTTTCCCTCCAACCAACAGGAATTGGACGCAGCCCGCAATCGGCTCAAATTTGAAGAACTGTTTTTGCTGCAACTGCGGCTGCTACAGCTCAATCGACGCCGCCGGCAAGCGGCAAGGGGAGTTGTCTTCGAGCGCATCGGCGAATACTTCAATCGTTTTTTTCACGAGGTGCTGCCCTTTGCCCTCACCGACGCCCAAAAGCGGGTGTTGAAAGAGATTCGGCGCGACTTAGGCTCCGGCGCCCAGATGAACCGACTCTTACAGGGCGATGTAGGCAGCGGCAAAACGGTCGTGGGCCTGATGTCGATGCTCATGGCCATCGACAATGGCTATCAGGCTTGCCTGATGGCGCCCACCGAGATTCTGGCGCAGCAACACTATCTCGGCATCAGCGAGCTGGCCGAGCCGCTGGGGCTTAAGGTGGGCTTCCTGTCGGGCAGCGTCAAAGGCAAAGCCCGCAAGGCCCTACTCCAAGGGTTAGCCGCCGGCGAAATCCACATCGCCATCGGCACGCACGCGCTCATAGAGCCCAATGTGGTTTTTGCCCGGCTGGGGTTGGCCATCATCGACGAGCAGCACCGGTTCGGGGTAGAGCAGCGCGCCAAACTCTGGAACAAAAGCGAGCCCCTGCCGCCCCATGTACTGGTCATGACGGCTACGCCCATACCGCGCACCTTAGCCATGACGCTATACGGCGACCTCGACGTGTCGGTCATCGACCAGTTGCCGCCCGGCCGCAAACCCATTCAAACCATGCACCAAACCGAGCACCACCGCGCCCGGGTCATCGGCTTTATGCGCGAGCAAATCGGCCTCGGCCGCCAGGTGTATGTGGTGTATCCCCTTATTGAAGAGAGCGAAAAGTTAGACCTCATCGCCTTAGAAGCCGGCTATGAGGCCATGTGTCGCGAATTTCCGGCCCCCCAATATCAGGTGAGTATCGTTCACGGCCGCATGAAAGCTGAAGACAAAGACTTTGAAATGCAGCGCTTCAAGCAGGGCGAAACGCAGCTAATGGTAGCTACTACCGTCATTGAAGTGGGTGTGAACGTGCCCAACGCCAGCGTGATGGTTATCGAAAATACCGAGCGCTTCGGCCTCTCGCAGTTGCACCAGTTGCGCGGCAGGGTAGGGCGGGGCGCCGATCAGTCGTACTGCATCCTCATGTCGAGCTTTAAACTGAGCCAAGACAGTCGCGAGCGCATCAATACCATGGTGCGCACCACCAATGGTTTTGAAATTGCCGAGGCCGACCTCAGGCTCAGAGGGCCGGGCAACATCGAAGGCACCCAACAGAGCGGCCTGCTCAACCTGCGCATTGCCGACTTAGCCAAAGACGGGCGCATCATCCAAACAGCTCGCGAACTGGCCCAGCGGCTGCTCGATGAAGATCCCAAATTAGAGCGGGAAGACCACCGCCCCTTAGCGGCCTACCTCGAAAAGCATCTGCGCGCCGTAAAGGGCTGGAGTCGCATCAGTTGATGCGCGGCTATGTGATCGGGGTTACTGAATAGCCCGCCGGGTACCGCCAATTTTGCGCCATATTAACGATCAAATACACTTATGTTCGGATTCATCAAACGCTTACTGGGCGGCGGCAACGACGCCCAACTGGGAGAATGGCTACAAAATGGCGCCATCATCATCGACGTGCGCACGCCCGGCGAGTACCGCGGCGGCCACGCGCCCAAGTCCATAAACATCCCGCTCGATCAGGTGCAAGGCCAGATCAAAAAGATCAAAGCTTACAACAAGCCCGTCATCACCTGTTGCGCTTCCGGCAATCGCAGCGGCGCTGCCGCCGGCATCCTGCGCGGCGCCGGCATTGAAGTCGTCAACGGAGGCCCCTGGCAGGTCGTCGACTCGGCCGCCAAAGCCCAGGCTGCCGCCAAATAGCTATCCCACGCGGTAAGCGTAAGGGTTCTTTTTTGGGCCCCGCCGCATAACATCTACTCCTGATACACCCTGCGCGGCGCCGGCATTGAAGTCGTCAACGGAGGCCCCTGGCAGGTCGTCGACTCGGCCGCCAAAGCCCAGGCTGCCGCCAAATAGCTATCCCACGCGGTAAGCGTAAGGGTTCTTTTTTGGGCCCCGCCGCATAACATCTACTCCTGATACACCCTGCGCGGCGCCGGGTGTTCCGCTCTTATGGCTGTGCGCGCAACCTCCCTTGGGGTCGGCCGCGCGCACAGCCATACCGCTGCACCCCCTGGTCCGGACAATAAGGCGGTTTGCTGGGGCTGCGCCGGGGGGGGGGAGGGGTATTAGGGTTTTAAGGTTTTAAGGTTTTAAGGTTTTAAGGGTATTAAGGGTTTTAAGGGTATTAAGGGTTGGGCCCGCCCGCTTGAGGCGGTCGGGTAAATATTAAGGGTATTAGGGGTTTTAAGGACATTAAGGGGCTCCGCTTAGGCATGGGCAGGCGGCCTGCGCCGCTTAGGTCTTAACTACCTTAACTATCTTAATGGTGAAAGAGGATCAGCGAAGCTGAGCCACATCCCTCTTATTTTAAACATTAAGGAAGTTAGAACATTAAGGGGCTCCGCTTAGGCATGGGCAGGCGGCCTGCGCCGCTTAGGTCTTAACTACCTTAACTATCTTAATGGTGAAAGAGGATCAGCGAAGCTGAGCCACATCCCTCTTATTTTAAACATTAAGGAAGTTAAGAACATTAAGGGGCTCCGCTTAGGCATGGGCAGGCGGCCTTCGCCGCTTAGGTCTTAACTACCTTAACGATCTTAATGGTGAAAGAAGATCAGCGAAGCTGATCCTCATCCCTCTTATTTTAAACATTAAGGTACTAAGGGCCCGCCCACTGGGGTATCGGGCAAACCGCGGCCACCGCCGCGCCCTCGCGCTGCTCGGTCGGGTGAAAGGTAGTTCCTTGTAGCTTTCCGTCAATTTCCCTGCCCGGTTAGCGGCTTTTTCTTCCTTTGTTGCAGCCCTGGAGAGGCGTGTGCGGCCGGATCAGATGCTTATGGCGCCTCGTTTGCCCAGCTCTATCACTTCCATATCCTGAATGGCGCCCTCGTGCAGACTGAAGCGCACAGCGGTGCGCATTTGGTGGAACCCCTCTTGCCCGCAGGCGCCCGGATTGATGTGCAGCAGCCCCAGCGCGGGGTCGGGCATAATTTTCAGGATGTGGGAGTGGCCGCAGATGTAGAGCTTGGGGCGGTACTCCTTTAGTATGGCTTTTACGCGCGCTGTGTATTTACCCGGGTATCCGCCGATGTGGGTTATCAATACGCGCAGACCGTCGAGCTCAAAATGGAGGTCGAGTGGAAAGCGCGCTCTGGCTGCCGCATCATCTATATTGCCGTATACAGCCCGGAAAGGTTTTCGGGAGGCCAAAGCGTCGGCTACGGCCAGGTCGCCTATATCGCCGGCATGCCATATTTCGTCGCATTCCTCAAACAAGGGCAACAGTTGGGGGTCAAGCCAGCTATGAGTATCCGACAGCAGTCCTATGCGGGTCATATCGAAATGATAATCTTGCCAAACTGCCGGCCATTGTGCATGTGTTCAAAGGCGTCGGCTGCTTGAGATAGCGGATAGGTGCTGTCGATGACGGGGCGTATGTGATGGCGCGCAACAAAGGCGAGCATTTGAGCGAAGTCTTCGTCGCTGCCCATGCTGGTACCCATGATGTCGAGTTGCTTCCAGAAGATGGCCTGTGGGCTAAACTTGGGCACGGCGCCCTGGCCGCCGCCATAGATAACGATGCGACCGCCGGGCGCCGCCAGTTTAACGAGCGTGTTGAAGCCTTCGCCTCCAGCGCTGTCGATGATGAGGTCAAAGGGGCCGCCGGCTTGCTGTAGGAGCTGCTTATCCCAGTCGGCATCGCGGTAGTTGGCGCCGCCTGAAGCGCCTAAGGCAATGGTTTTATCCAGTTTGTGGGCATGGCCGGTAGTGACGTATACGCGGACTCCGGCGGCTAAGCCAAACTGTATGGCCAGCAGGGCCACGCCGCCGCCTGCGCCCGTTACGAGCATGCGCTCGCCAGCCTGCAAGCGCCCGCGCGTGAATACAGCCCGGTAGGCGGTAAGGCCGCCCAGCGGCAGCGCCGCGCCTTCAGCAAGGGTCAGGTGGGCGGGCAGGTCGTGGAGCCTGTCTTCGCCCACGGCTACATACTCGGCTAAGGCGCCATTGACGGGCATACCCAGAATGGAATAGCCTTTGGCAGAGAAGCGCTGGTCGGAACCCCAGCCGATGTTGGGGTTGATGATTACCTGCCGGCCCTGGCGCTCGCCGGCGCCATCGGAGCCCAGAATAACCGGGGCTACAATGCCCGGATACATGCCCCGGGTGATCCATACGTCGCGGTGGTTGAGGGCTGCTGCGCGCAGGCGCACCACTACCTGGCCCGGCGCGGGTTGGGGGTCGGGGTAGTTCTCGTGAAAATGCAGCCCTTCCGACTGCCCTTCAAAAACAAGTGCCTTCATGTGGTGAGTTGCGTCTTTGAGGCGTTAATCGCCCAGACAGCGGAGTTGTTGTTGGAAAAAATCGAGTTGATACACCTTGTATTCCTCATAGCCGCTGCTCCAGAACACCCGTATGAAGTCGACCTCGGCATTGCGCAACAACCCCAACTGACCGCGGTCTATGGGGTAATAAACGCTATAGGTGAGCACTTCACGGCGGGTATCGTAGCTGCCGCGATCCATGCGGCCCGATTTGAGGTTGATGAAGTCGCCGTTGAGCAGCTTAATGGTAAGGATGCTACCCGACTCGATAAAGCCATAAGCTTCGCGCGCATTGGGGTAGGCAAAGGTAAATTCAAGGGTGAGAAAGCGATACCCGCCCAGCGATGAGAGGTAGCCTTCGCAGCGCAGGTAGTCTTTGTCTTTGAGATAGGGGCGAAGCCGTTCGTCGGTATAGGTGAAGAGCAGCCGTTGTTGGAGATCGCGCCGGTATTGGCCTGTTTTTTCATCCTGGCCTTCATAGGTGAAGTCGCAACCCTGATGAGGCGGATAGAGCATAAGGTCGAAACCGGCAGGTGGAAACAAGGAGTTTTCCATCAGCGACAAGCTGCTGGCATAGGGCCGGTCGAGCTGGCGTTGGCGCTGCTCGTCGAGGGTTTCGCTGGCGCGGCGCAGCCGCTGGCGCTCGTTGAAGGCTTGAATGAAGCCGCCCTTTTCGGTAAGGGCGCGGTCGCGGACCGCCAATTGCTGGGCTTCAATAGACTCTTTGGCCGTGTTGATCTCTACTTCGCGGGCGGCAGTGAGTTGGCGTTGCAATTGGGCGCGCAGCGCGGGGTCCTGGGCCAGGGCGTACTGTTGTTCGAGGTTTTCACGGTTGAGGCGCGCCTGATTGGCTCTGGCGCCGGCCGTTTGGGCGGCATTGTTGGAGAGCTGAGCCCGGCGAATGGAAATTTTAAAAAGGTCTTCCTCTGTGATGGATACAGGACCATCGAGGGGTTCCACCGTACCGCTAAATACAGGGTACGGCGCCTGAGCCTGGCTGCCGGGGTCTGTTATGACGGGTTCTCCATTGAAATACTCCATTCTACCATCGGGGTATACAATGATTTTTTCGCCTTTTTCGTTTTCGCGGATAACTTGTGCAAGCCCTGCATCTGCTAAAGATAACAGCAAGCCCAATAGTGCGATGATTCGGAAGTTTTGGGATATTTGCATATCTTGATGCCCTTTAAGGTTTTCACGGTCATTACCAACAACAAATATAACGCATAATCCAAAAAACAGGCATGGGTTGGCTGGATTTTAAGATTGGTTTTTTGCCCATCAGCGTCTGGGATGTGCTGGATGTTGTTATTGTGGCCTACCTGCTCTTTCATTTGTACAAGTTGCTTAGAGGGAGTATTGCCTTTAATATTTTCTTTGGCGTTCTGCTAATGTATGTAGCCTGGTGGTTGGTTACACAATTGCAAATGAAGCTGTTATCGGCTATACTCACCCAGATTGTGAATGTGGGGGTCATTGTGTTGATCATCATTTTCCAGCCGGAGGTGCGCCGGTTTTTGCTTTTTCTCGGCAACAGCACCCTGCGGCAGCGCTCCCGTTTTTGGGATCGCCTTTTTAATTTGGGCAACACGGCGCCTGCACACGATCAGGAGCAGGTAGACGCCTTGCTCACGGCTCTGCTGCGCATGGCGCGCAGTCGCACGGGCGCGCTGCTCGTACTTGGCCGAAATCTCAATCTCGACGGATTGGTTACGGGGGGCGTACTGCTCGACGCCCATATCTCAAGCGCGTTGTTGGAGGGTATTTTTCAGAAGGAATCGCCGCTGCACGATGGGGCGGTGGTCATACAGGAAGGCAAAATACACCTGGCGGGTTGTGTGCTTCCCGTATCGGAAAGCACTAACCTGCCTCGAAGCGCCGGCCTCAGGCATCGCGCTGCGGTAGGGCTTACCGAGCGTTCGAGTGTGGCCACCTTTGTGGTATCTGAGGAGTCGGGCGCCATCTCCATGGCTTTTCAGGGCAAGTTGGAGTATAAACTCACCGAGGCCCGCCTGCGCGAGCTGCTGGAGGAATATTGTTAAGTTAGCGGGCCTCTTTTATGCGGTTGGGGTAGTCGGTTATGATGCCATCTACGCCCAGCACCAGTAGCCGGCGCATGTCTGCGGGTTCGTTGACGGTCCAGGGAATGACCCTTACGCCAAGGGTATGGGCCTTAGTTACCAGCTCTGCCGTTACCATAGGATGGTGAGGGCTGTAAGCAAAGGGCGTAAAGCCCAGCGCTTCCATGTTTTCTTCAAAAGACTTGTCGTTTTCTACCAACAGGGCAATGGGAATTGAGTTGTTGCGCTTGCGAAGCTCCTGAAGCGGGCGTACGTCGAACGATTGCACGATGACTCTTTTGGCCAGCCCCAGGGCATATATTTCCTGTATGACCAACTGCGCGAATGCGGCCGGTGGAGGGCAGCGCTCTCCATCCCAGGCTGGTTCGCTTTTGATCTCTATGTTGAACAGCGGCAGGGCCCTTCCTTGTTGGCGGGCATATCGGTTGGCCTGCCGTACCACATCGCGGAGCAGGGGTTTGGCTGCCGGTTGGGGCTGCTGCTCAGGGAAGCGCGCATGGCCACGCCGGCCGCAGTCGTACCGGGCTGCCTCTTCATAGGTCATTTTGTAAATGAGCAACGCTTCCTCCTCTTCCGGCAACACGGGTCGCCCGTCGGGATGGCTGCTGATTTCTGCCGAAAACCAGGGCTCGTGCGATACTACCAGCTTTTGGTCGGCGGTTACGGCCAGGTCGAGTTCGAGGGTTTTTACCTCCGCGAAATCAAGGGCCTTCAAAAAGCCGGGAATGGAATTTTCCGGCGCCAGACCGCGGGCGCCGCGATGCCCCTGCCAGTCGAAAAGTTCAGAGGCTGGTGAGGTGGAGGAAGTTACTGCCGGCGATTTCGACATACAGGCCGAAAGGATTAAGGATAAACCAATTGCGCCAATGAGCGCGAAAAAAATGGGCTTGGCCATGAGCTTATTGTTTAAGCGATGCTGCGAAAATACTAATTTTGCGGCATGAGCCAACTGTTGTACTATCTCTTTCTAAAGCCGTTGTCCATGTTGCCGCTGTCGGTGCTTTATCGCCTGTCGGATGCCATGTACTGGCTGGTATTTCGCCTGGCGGGTTATCGCCGATCTGTTGTTTGGAGCAATCTCCGGCGTGCCTTCCCCGATAAGCCCGAAGCGGAGCTGAAGCAAATTATGTCGGACTTCTACCGGCATTTTTTCGATCTCATCGTCGAAATACTGAAGTTGTTCAGCATCAGCGAGCAGGAATTGGTATCCCATTGCCGGTTAGCAAATGAAGAACTTTTACAAAGGGAGTTTGATAAGGGGCGCGGGGTATTTATTGTGGCGGGCCACTATAACAACTGGGAGTTTGCAGCACAGTCGGCCTGCGCTCAGATGGCGCATTTGGCGGTGGGCATTTATTCGCCTATTAAAAACCCTTTCTTTAATCGCAAGTTTCACGAGTCGCGCTCGGCCTTTGGTATGGAGCTGGTATCCGCGCGTTCGGTTAAGGATTATTTCAACAGCCTGCTGGGTCGGAGTCGGCCGCCGGCTACCATGTTCGGCGCCGATCAGGCGCCGTCCAACCCGGCTCGGGCCTACTGGACGTACTTCCTCGGCATTGAAACGCCCGTATTTTTTGGCCCCGAGCAGTATGCCCGCGAATACGATCAGGCGGTTGTTTTTGGCCATATCCGCAAGCTCAGTCGCGGGCACTATGAGATGGCCTTCACCGAAGTAACGACTACCCCGGCTGAGGAGCCTTATGGCGTCATCACCCAGCGCCATTTGCGCCTGTTGGAGGCAGATATTCTCCAGGCGCCTCAATATTGGTTATGGACGCACAAGCGCTGGAAGCGTCAGCGCCCGGCGGATGTGCCGTTGCATGAAGCTATGGGTTAGCGCTCAAGCGGGGTTGTTGGGGGACTTATGGTTCTCTAAGCCAGGGTTTATGAATCTTGACGGGCTCTTTTCCGTCGAATGAGGCTTCCTGCCCGATTAGAGGCTTGGCGCCTTACAGGGTTGGACCAGGGGGCGCAGCGGTATGGGCCGGCGGGGTCGGCGCTAAGGTTGGAGATAAGCCTCATGCCGGCCCATAGTAGCGGAGCACCCGGCGCCGCGCAGGGTGTATCAGGAGTAGGTGTTATGCGGCGGGGCCCAAAAAAAGAACTGCTTTAGGGTGAGGGAGCTTAGTTTTCGGTGTTTTTGATCCGGGGAACGGTGTTTTAAGGAGGGTAAACGGCTAAAAAACAGGCATTGATAAAAATATAAGATGAGTAGCGCGCTCATTTGTTGGATTCTTTGTAGCTTAGCGCTGGGAGCGGAGTATGAGCAAACAATCGCCGAAATGAGCTCCTGAATGTACAACGGGAAAACTACAAAGAAAGGCTATGGTACCCATTACGGCAATCAACCTTACGGAAGCGGGGCAGCGGGAAGTTATTGCTTTCCCGAAGGTAGACGAGTTCTACAATCTGCTTCAGGACCGGATTTATGTGGTGGCGTCATCTTATATTCTCAAGCATAAGATTACGCTTTTTGTGAATGCGTTGCCCCGGCGGCGAACGATGTTCATCAACCGCTTTGAGAATGTGCCGCTGGTGTACGCCGGCATTCCGCGACAGCGCGAGCTGCTGGAGGGCATGCCTGAAGAGCAGCATCGGGAATTGGATACTTACTGGGACTTTCTGGACGTAACCAACCTGAACAGCGATACGGCGGTAGTGAGTTCGCAGTTGTACCATTCCTTTAATCTGGGGAGCTACAAGCTGGCCGACATTCAGCGGGTAGGTCTGGGCCGATTGCAGGATTATTTTTCGGCCAAGCTTTTCCCGGATCGCAATCTGCCGCCGCTGACGCCCCGTCAGAGTGCGGAGTACCACATTCTGAAAACGCACTTCAACTTAGAGGAAGACTACTACCTGTCTATCCCGCTGGTGCAATTTGGCGAGTTTGACGGGATTATACACTTGGTATTTACGCGCGCCGACCTGGGCAATGTAAGCACGGGGGGGATTGCCAATATGATTCGGTCTTTCAGCGCGGTGATGGAAACCCTCATTCTGGAATGGGACTTAGTGGGCCGCAACCCGGAAAAGAGCAAAGCGGTAATGGTGACGCTGAACCCTGAGTTTTATGAGCGCATCAACCGGAATCCCATTCTTCGGGAGCTCAAATTTGACGAGTACTACCATCGGCACTTGCCGTATTTTAAAGCGCGGATTAAGTTTAACGACGACATTATCCACAGCAAGGTATACCGCCCCTACCTCAAAACGGCGATTATCTCCATTATGATCGACTCCTTTGCGCACAACATCAGCGCGCATAGCTTGGTAGCGCTCAACTGGTGGTTTAAGCGGCGGGCGGAAAACCTGCGCCTGCAGGCGGCAACGCACCGGGCGGAGGCCGCTGAGTTGAAGGGCATCGTTGACGAGTACATCCCGGAGGGTTTTGATCAGGATCGGCTGTTGGAACTTATCCAACCCGTGCTTAGCGGGGTATTGGTGCGCGACTGCGACGATCCTTATGACGTAGTAAAATATCCGGGGTCTTTGTCGAGGGAGATACAACCTTTGCTCAAGTTTTTGATGCAAAAGGGCGCTTTTTGGAGCGGCATTGCCAGGGATAACCACTTCGGGGGCGAGTCGGCTTCGCTTTATGATATTCTTTGGAACGACTTTGTGAACAACCCGCTGTACTTGGGCACGATAGCCAAGTCGGAAGATATCCACCGCCTTTCGCTGCGCATTGTGGAATACGAGCCCTACGATGAAAATGAGCTCAGGCGCATGACGCCCTGCCACCGACCCAAGAAGGTGGCTAACGAGGGCGTATGGGTAACCATTGACCTTAAAAACAAGAGACCGGCCGCCGACTGGGATGCTGATCAGGGCGAGTATCTTTTGATGGAAGATGGCTCGCGGCTGTATGCAGAGGAACACCCGGAACTGGCGCGTCTCAGCGATTTTGTGATGATCAGCCCGGATTTTGTAAAGGTTAAGGCCATTTTGCAGAACTGCCAGGTATTTATGCCCGGGGAGGTGGTGGGGCGCCATGCTTTCTTCACCTTGCTGGAGAATAAGATACGCAATGTAAAACACTATCGGGGGGAAGCGCTGCGGAGCATCCAGGAAAATGGCCTTGAGCTTGTGCTTTCCGTGCAGCCGACGCGGATGCAAAATGCCCCTGCCGACCAGCACGATCTTTGGCGGGTGGGCATTTGGCTCAACCATGCCGGGCCATTGATGACGGATGAAGGCGATATTTTGCTTAAGCGCCTCTATACCTCGCTTCGCGAAGGGGTGATGGATATGGAAACTTTTTCGCCCCGGTTGGGCGGGGGGTATCAGGACAAAATATGCGCCAGTATGCTCTTTAACAACAGCTTTCTGGCGGTGCAAAACGGGGACGAAAGCCCCATGCGCGACCAAAGCGACGACTCTGAGCGGGATGCCGCTTATTACCCCTGGATTACGCCTTCCAGCAGCCCCGTTCATGCGCCCCATGAGGATATTGAGCTCTGCCTGTCGGTATTCAAGCGCTGGGAGGAATTTACGCAGGTATACGACCACCGGCATGGATACTTCAAAAAGCATTTTATGCTGTGGAAGGCCGCCGACATCAGGAATGTACAGCATGCAGAAGATACTGACTTCGTGTGGGACAACTTAGCCCGCTTCCGGTTTGTGAACATTCAGGCCAGGGACGTGCGCTATGATCGCCTCTTCCGGCAGGTGCGTGCCCAAGGCGTCATTCGGGTTATCCGGGAGGTGAAGGCGCTGAATTCCTCCGGCGATTCGTCTATATATAAGGCGTATATGCACTGGCTGCCAGGGTGGCTGTTTAACCGTGGCGCCTTTTTACAAATTCGGGTTGACGACGCTATTGCCTTCCGCTTTGGGTTGCAGCCCGGCTCTCGCAAGCCTTTTGTATGCCTGCCTGCGTGGGACGACTCGCAGCGCCTGCCCGCCATGGGAGAACAGGATCATTGGCAGATTGTAAACCTGGCGCATGGCGGCATTACCCAGGATACGGAGGTGTTGCGCTATCGAAATCATGGGATTTATAAGAAGTATTTTATGGCTCCGGTTGAGCCCGGCGAGCCGCTGTCGGACAAAGCGATGAGCAGGATGGCTGAGTTGTTTGAAGTTCTTGCAACCCGTGTAGCCGTGGTAGACAACCGCATCTACAGCCGCATGGACGATTCCTCTCGCTTGTCGCTTTATGAGCGGGCGCTCAACCTCTTTTTCCTGCATGAGGACAATGAGATATACAGCAGCGCCCGCACCTGGGAGCGCAGCAAGCAGCATATTCTGCCGGATTGCCATTTTCTCATCATTCACCTTTCATTTATTGAACGGATACTGGTGCATAAATATGGCAACCACCCCGATTTTGTGGATGAAAACATAGGCTTATTTATTGAGCAGGAGATACTGCCGTGGGTGAGTGATGAAAATGGAGAAGTGCGCGATAACTTTGTGGTCGTCATCACTACGGGCCGGGGCCGGACGAAGTGGTGGAGCCGGCTTACTTCCGACCCCCGCTACGATCGCTTAACCCGCTTTACTATGTTCCGGCCGGTAGAATCGCTGATTTCGGCGGTGGAAGACGCTATTGGACGGCAGGATGACATTGAACTGAAGTATAACCTCGTTAAAGTACTGTTCGGAAGCTAAAGTATGCAGTCAGGAACTCCTTCAACGGCAGACCGCACCATAATCATCGTATGGTCGTGGGGTAGCGGCGGCCAAACGGCTGACGGAGCCGTGTGGCCTGTGCTGGGGAGCCGTCAGGGCAGCGACCGGGTGGTATGTATTGATGAAAAGGTAGGCGCCTGCTTAGGCGACAGACTCAAGTCGACGGTGAGCAACTATGGCGAAAGAGGCGATGTGTTTGTGTTTATGCATCGGCGCCATGGCTATCATCAGGATCACATCAATGAACTAACGGCTTCTTTCCGGGGGCATAAAGGCCTGAAGTGCTGCTTTTTGTTTGGAGAAGGGGGCGACGCCATATACCTGACGCGCGACCCTCGCGGGCTGCTGGGGGTAAGCGGCACTTTCAGTGCGCATAAGAGTTTGGAGGCCGCCGGAGAGCTATCGCTTTCCGCTATTGCGGATGCAGAAAAGCAACTGCTAAAACCTGAACATTTTAATTATGTGTGGAGCAGGTACCTATTTGCCTTTAAAGAACGTATCTTTGAACTAAAGGAAGACTTTTTTTCGGCCATAGGGCCGCTACTTAGCCAGCCGGGCTGTGCTGCCGGAGAAATGTACGCCTTCCTCAGCCAGCCTGCTCAACGATTGTTATTGCTGCGTTTGCTGAGTTTTGTGGGCAGGCTCACTAAGGGGTCCCGCCCGGAAGAAGAATTGAAGATGCTGGCTGCAAAAGAAGGCAGATCCCTTCACTTTGACGATGGCTGCGCCCAGTTGGCGTCGCTGTATGGCGAAGCGGTGGGAGCGGCTTATCTGCGGCTGTGTCTGACGATAAAACAGGATGTACTCGCGAAAGGCAATGCGTTGGAATTTAAGGTTTTACGAGATCAATTCGACGTTTTGCTCGACGCCATGCCAGGTGCAACATACGCTTAATGAGACAACTGACAGGCATCAGTGGAGACCGGCCCTGGCCGCCCCATCTGTTGCAATATCTAACCCAACACGGATACACATTAAACCCTTGGCCGAAAGGGGAAGAGTCGCAGCGCGAAGCGCTGTTGTCGGCTGAGGCGTTTTTACTGTTCGTACCGCTGCTGCACAACGACCAATACCTGGCAGCTGAAAATCTTTGGAAACACTATCTTGAACTACACACTCCCCAATTGAAGCTGGTATGCGCCGGCTTTAGGGTTGGACAGTCGGGCAATGACCTTGACCTGCTGGACCTGCCGCCTGATCCGGTTGCTTTCTTTGAAAGTGCATTGCCGGCAGGCGAATACTGGTGGCCTACGCCATCGGGAGGGCTTGACCTCAATGATAAGTTGAGGCGGTTCTTTGCAGGGCACGGCAACGAAAGTATGCTCGCGCTGCTCAATCGATTGCGCATGTTGCTTCAGTTGGCCCATCGGGAAGTAGTAGATCTGGGCGTACCTTATGAAGAGGTTTACCAGGATCTGCTGGCCCCGGCGTCGTTATCCCGCAAATGGGCTGAATGGCAAAGCCGCTGGGACAATTATGCCAACTACTTTCAGATGGTGCCTTTCGCCGAGGTTTTTGATCAGATAACCCGTATCCTGCCGCCTCTGGCGCGCTGGATGCAGGAGGAAGGTCGAGACCCGGATTTGCTCAGGCAAGGGAAGGCTTTGGCCATTTTGGATGACATTAGAAGTGCGTTCACCAAGGTAGAAGAGATTTATGTCGGGAAAGAACTATCACATCTTAATCGTTGACGACGATGCTGAGTTTCATCAGCATATTCGCTACGCTTTTCGCCGGCAGTATGTGTTTGATGGAGCCGTAAACGCCGATCAATTGTTCCGAAAGCTCAAGGAGCGCCAGGATTATGATCTGGTGCTGCTGGATATGGTTTTTGACGACCCCTCCAGGAAGACAGGGCTCGAACTCATCCCACGCCTTATGGCGCAATATGCTCGCCTTCCCATCATTGTGGTTACGGCTGATAGAGGCATCGATACGGTGGTGCAGGCCATGAAATTAGGCGCCCGGGATTTTCTGGTTAAAGACGACTTTGATTTCGACTTCTGGAATAACAAGTTCATCTCCGTCATTGAGGATAGCCAGCTCAAGGCCGAAACCACCCAGTTGCGCGTAGAAAACCAAAAACTGAGAGAAGAGGTTTCGCGCCGACGCTCGGAGGATGGCGACGCGTATGCGTTTATAGGCGAATCGGGGCGTATTGCTGAAATCAAGCGCATTTTGCGGTTGGTATCGGAAGAACCTAACATAACGGTACTCTTAACCGGTGAAACGGGCACGGGCAAGGAAGTTGCTGCCCGCTACCTGCACGCCAACAGCCCGCGTAAGGACAAGCCCTTTCAGGCCGTTAACCTTTCGGCCATTCAGGATACGCTGTTGGAAAGCACCCTTTTCGGCCATAAAAAAGGCGCCTTCACCGGGGCTGCCCGCGATGTGGAAGGCTATTTCAACCAGGCGAATGGCGGTATCCTCATGCTGGACGAAATAGGCGATATAGACCACAGCATTCAGGTCAAACTCCTGCGTTTTCTGGAAACCAAGCTCATTCGGCCGGTAGGCTCCGACAAGGATGTTCAGTTGGATGTACAGGTGGTGGCGGCTACCCACCGCAATCTGGATGAGGCCGTTAAAACCGGGCGTTTCCGGGCCGATTTATACCAACGACTCAAGGCTATGGTGGTCGAACTGCCTCCTTTGCGCGAACGCCCGGAAGATATTTCCCTGTTGCTGGAACACTACCTGAATACCCCTGATCTTCAGGGGCAGATTAGTGAAGAGGCTTTGCGTTTGTTGTTCGGCTATGAATGGGTGGGCAATATTCGCGAGCTCAAAAATGCAGTAAGTTATATGCTGCTGCGGAAAAAAATCTTTGGCCTGGAAATTATCACCCCTGAGTGTTTGCCGGCTGAAATTCAGCATCCTTCGCACCCGGCATTAAGCGCCACAACCGCAATGGGCAACATGGCTCCTTCGGCCGGCGGGGTGTCAACAGGGCCCGCGCTTGGCGCCTTGGCGCCGGCCAGTATTGATGAAGAGCACGCCCTGATCGATCTGGAGCGGATAGAAGCGCTACTGATTCAGAAGAATAAGGTAAAACGGGATGTGGCCGTAGAGATGGGGCTGGAAAATACCGATAATCTTCGCTATCGGATTAAAAAGCATTACGAGCGGCATCCGCATTTGTTTAACCGCTTCCCAAACATCCGGCAAACGTATCGCAAGATCGTTGTTGAGTAGCTTAGAAGTACAGTCGTTGCGAATGGCTCAGGTAATGGCCGACATACTCGCCTATGCCGGTTTCTAAAGAGCAGAAGGGTAGGGGATAGCCTGCCTTCAGCAGCTTGCTCATATCGGCTTCGGTGAAGTATTGATAAGTATCCCGGATGTCTTCCGGCGTATCAATAAAGGAAATTTTCGGTTCGAGATTCAGGGCGCGGAAGGTCAGCGTGGCCAGGTCAAGGAACGATCGGGCTTGCCCGGTACCTACGTTGTACAGGCCGTTTTCAGGCCGATTTTGGTATAGCCACCAGATGATGTCGAGCACGTCGCGGACGTAAACAAAATCGCGACTCTGTTGGCCGTCGGCAAAATCCGGCCGATGCGAGCGAAAGAGCTTCATACTGCCATTGGCTCGGATCTGATTTACCGTATGAAAAATAACAGAGGCCATTCGCCCTTTGTGATATTCATTGGGGCCGTATACATTAAAAAACTTAAGCCCGTACCAATGAGGAGGCGCCGTTGGCTGGTTAAGCGCCCAGCGGTCAAAGTCATTCTTTGAATCGCCGTAAGGATTTAGCGGCCGTAGCTGTTCCGGTAGTTGGTGGCTGTCGGTATACCCCAACTCGCCGGCGCCATAAGTAGCTGCGCTGCTGGCATAAATGAAAGGGATATTGTATTGGCAACAACGTTGCCACAGCGCCTGGGTATAATGGAGGTTAAGCCGGTCGAAAATATGAGTATCGGTTTCTGTAGTATCGGTGCGCGCGCCAATGTGAAAGACCGCCTCTATTGAGTGGTTGTGTTGGTCAAACCAGTTGACCGCCTCATCCCGATGAATTTTGTGAAGGTAGCCTTTTCCGTCGAGGTTGGGCGCCTTATCCGCGCGACTGCTAAAATCATCAACCAAAACAAGATCGCGGCGACCTTCGTCGTTGAGTTTTTTGACCAAACAACTGCCGATGAATCCGGCAGCGCCAGTAATAAGCAACATGAGAATGGCGGTTTTTATACCGTGCAAAGATAGGGGTTAAGGACGGGATAATTGTTAATAATCCATTAATCTTAGAACCTTTGCGCAAGCTTAATCGTCTAAAGTTGCATATTTGCCTGTTGATTGTACACAAACTGATGATATGAAAAAGAGTTCTTTGCTGGCCTTGGTATGGCTGTGTAGCGCATTGGCCTTTGTTTCGGCCCAGGCAGGCTACAACATCCGCGTAACCATCAATGGATATGACCAACCCGAACTTTATCTGGCATATTACCTCGGCGATAAACAGTACATTCAGGATACCGTAGCGCGAAGTGCCGATGGATCTTATACCTTCTCCGGCGACGAGCCGCTCCCCGGAGGGATGTACTTAGTTGTTATGGCCCCGGATAATAATTTTTTTCAGATACTCGTCGACGACCAAAACCAGCGGTTTAGGGTCTGGGCAGATAAAACAGACCCACTGAAAGATACTCGTTTTGAGGGGTCGCTGGATAATGATCTGTTTTACAATTATCTGCGCTATCTTGGCGAGCAGCGGCCCAAGGCGGATGAATTGCAAAAACAGATAGATGCAGAAACCAGCGTAAAGAAAAAAGAGAGGCTTGAGGCTGATCTTAAAGCCTTAAATGAGGATGTGGCCTCTTACCAGCGCAAGGTGGTAGCCAACCATGCCAACACGCTCACGGCGGCTATCATCCGGGCCAATATGCCCGCCGATGTGCCGGCGTTTGAAGGCGACGAAAAAGAAGTCGAAATCAAGCGATGGCGTTGGACCCAACAGCATTTCTTCGACCAGATTAATTTGGGCGACCCCCGCCTGCTGCGCACGCCTTTTTTCTTTCAGCGCATTGATACTTATGTGCAAAAGCTCAACGTCCAGCACCCCGATACGCTAATCGGGGTTGTAGATGAGGTGCTCAGGAGGGTTCAGCCGGCGCCGGAGACCTTCAAGTTCTATCTCGTACACTTCCTCAATTTCTACGCACAGTCAAAATACGTGGGCATGGATGCCGTTTATGTGCATCTGGTAGACACCTACTATTCCAAAGGAATGGCCCCCTGGGTAGAGGAGGAGCAGTTGCAAAAGATTATGGATAATGCCAATACGCTGCGCCCCTTGCTCATCGGTCGGATTGCGCCCGACCTGCGCCTACAGCGCCGCGACGGCACGCCCGTGAGCCTGCATGAGGTGAAGTCGCCTTATACCATACTTTACTTCTGGCGCTATGACTGTGGCCACTGCAAGGAGTCGACGCCCATCATGAAGACTTTTTATGAAAACTTCAAGGACAAAGGCGTAACCATGTTCTCGATTTGTACGAAAACCCGGGACGAAATTCCTGGTTGCTGGGATTACATCGACACCAATGGCATCGGCGACTGGCTGCATACCGTAGACCCCTACATGCGTTCCCGCTACAACTCCATTTACGATATTCGCTCTACGCCGCAGATATACATCTTAGACGCCAACAAGCGCATCCTGTACAAACGGGTGGGCGCCGAGCAATTGGAAGGAATTTTTAACCAATTGCTGGAAATCAAGGCAGAGTAGCGGCTATGGGGCGCCTCGGGCAACCCGGCGCAAAACCGACAATGCTAACCAAACTTCAGATGGCGGATGAGTTTGGAAAAAAGTCTTGGAAACAGCCGCTTTATGTAGATGGCCAGCACTTCCTTGCTGCCGATGATGGGTTCCTCCCGTCCGGCGGCAATGGCCCTTACCGCCCGGCGGGCAAAGGCCTCCGGCGACATGCCGCTGGCCGTTTCTTCCGCCATCTTATTGAGCGGCGTACCGTCGCCGCGCAGGGCGTTGATGGTCACATTCGTGCGAACATAACCAGGGCAAATGATGGTAACCTTGATGTTGTCGGTGTATACCTCAACGCGCAGGCTGTCGAAAAAGCCGTGCAAAGCATGTTTTGATGCTGCGTAAGCCGAGCGAAGGGGGGTGCCAATTTTACCCAGTACGCTGCTGATGACCACAATTTGACCAAACTGCTGCCGGATCATTGAGGGCAAGATGGCCTTGGTGGCTGCCACGGCCCCAAAGTAGTTGATGCCCATAATGCGCTGATCTACGTCTAAGCCCGTATCCTTTACCAGCGAACGCTGAGATACCCCGGCATTGGCTACGAGTACGCTCACATAGCCAAAGTGCTGAACAATGGCCTGGGCCGTTTGGCTCACCGCTTCATAATCTGTAACGTCTAAAGGAAATATCTCAACTTCGCTTTGTTGTGGGCATTGCATTTTAACGCGCTGTAATTCAGTTTCATTTCGACTGGAGATGGCCAGTCGGGCGCCCTGTCTTACAAACTCGTATACCAAGGCTTCACCAATACCTGAAGAAGCGCCCGTGATCCAAACCACCTTGTCCTTAAAGACCATATTTTTTACTTTTTTAGGGAAGTACCAGTACCGAGGCAATATTCCCAAGTCGGGTTATTTATCGGGGGGGAAAATTACCCTAAAATATTAATACCTGCTGTTCCTTTTGCGCGTATTTTTGTCTAAAAGTTTGGAAGGAGTATGAAAACCTTGTACTTAGTTCGCCATGCAAAATCAAGCTGGGATGATTTTCAGCTTACCGATTTTCAGCGCCCGCTCAACGACAGAGGGCTGCGCGATGCGCCCCGTATGGCCGCCCTGCTGGCCGCACAGAGCAACCCGCCGGAGAAGCTGGTATCCAGCCCTGCCGAGCGCGCCATCACTACGGCACGCTTTTTTGCCGAGGCATTGGGTATAGCGCCTGCGGAAATCCTGGAGGCGCCCCGCATATACGAAGCGTCGGTAGCAACGATCATGGAAGTTATCCATGAGCTCGACGACAACTGGAACGCTGTAGCCCTGTTTGGCCACAACCCGGCCTTTTCTTACGTAGCCGGCGCTTTCCCCGGCGAACGCGTGGGCGATATGCCTACCTGCGCCATTGTAACCCTCAGCAGTACCGCCGACGCCTGGGCCGACCTGGAACCGCACAATACCCGGATAAGCCATTTTATGTACCCAAAACAATGACCCCCCCCAGACCGTATGGCGTTATACATCAAAATTGCTCTTATAGCGGGCACAATCCTGCTGACGGGGTGCAAAGCCCCCGAGGCGCCGTTGCCTCTGCCGGGAGAAAAGATAGCAGAGGTTTTGGCCGACCTCCATCTGGCCGAGAACGCCGCCCACGAAGCTCCGGCTGAAACCAAAGACAGCCTCAAGCAACTCTATTACCAACGCATATTTCGCGACCAGGGCATCGATGAAAAGGTCTTTGAAGAATGCATTCGGCTGCTCAACCAAAACCCGGCCCAGCTAACCGGCATTTATACCCGCGTACACGAAATATTAGTGACCCGAGAGGCTGAAGCCGGCGCGGGCAATAAAGATAAAGCTGGAGGCAAATGAGCTAAAATCAGCCGCAAAGAATTAATAATGAGGCAACAAAACGTTGTATGGGGTAAATGGCCTTAAACAATACTTAACAATTATTTAATGCAACAGGCCGTTTCGTAGCCCTACAATGCGTTACTTTTGCCTGCGTATTTCATAACCGATGAATAATCAATGGATTCCGCAAAAATTCTCATCGTAGACGACGAACCTGATATTCTGGAGTTTCTGGAATATAACCTCCGCAAAGAGGGTTTCGATGTCATAACTGCTTCCGATGGAGAGGAAGGCATTGCGGCAGCCGAACGCGAATTGCCCGACCTGATTATTCTCGACATCATGATGCCCAAGCTCGACGGGGTAGAGGTATGCCGTCAACTTCGGGCCAAGCCGGCATTTGATAAAACGGTTATCGCCTTCCTCACGGCCCGCGAAGAAGACTACTCCCAGATTGCCGCCCTCGAAAACGGCGGCGACGACTACATCACCAAACCCATCCGCCCGCGGGTGTTCATCAGTCGCATCAAAGCGCTGTTGCGCCGATCCGATCGCACAGACCTGCCTCAGGAAGAAAACGATCGCTTGCGCATAGGCGATCTCATCGTCGACCGCGCCCGCGTAACCGTAGAGCGAAACGGAGAGTCCATAGAATTAGCCAAAAAGGAATTTGAGCTGCTCAACCTACTCATCTCCAAGCCGGGCAAGGTTTTCTCCCGCGAAGAAATATTTAATAAGGTATGGGGCGCCGACGTCATCGTAGGCAACCGCACCATCGATGTCCACATCCGCAAGTTGAGGGAAAAAATCGGCGACGACTATATCCGTACCATTAAGGGCATCGGCTATAAATTTGAGTTTTAGTTATGCTTAAAAACGCATCTCCCCGGCAGATTGCCTTTTTTATTGCCCTTTTTACCACATTGGCCGGCGCCCTTAGTATGGCGCTGTTTTGGTTGCTGGCAGGTATGCAGCCTACCTTTCATTGGCTATGGAGCCTCTGGCCTGTATTGCTCTTTGCCGGTTCTTACTTCATCGCGCTGGCCTACATCAAAAAATACATCTATCGCAAGGTCAAGCTCATCTACAAAACCATTCACCAACATAAAGTATCCCCCCAAGAGAAAAACGCGCCCATCGATGGCGCCTCCAACGTCATGGAAGACGTAGAGCGGGAGGTTAATGAATGGGCCCAACGCCAGGAAGACGAGATCGAAAAATATAAATCATGGGCAGAATACCGCCGCAAATTCGTTGGCGACATCTCCCACGAGCTCAAAACGCCCATCTTCAACATCCAGGGCTACCTACACTCCCTGCTCGATGGCGGCCTTGAGGATACCTCCGTTAACATGTCTTTCCTTCAAAAGGCCATCAAAAACGTCGAACGCCTGCACACCATCGTCGAAGACCTCAGCGCCATCAGCCGGCTCGAATCAGGCGAGCTCATTCTCGAAATGCAGGTCTTCGACATCAAAGCCTTGGCCGAAGAGGTTATGGAAGATCTGGAGTTTAAGGCCCAAAACCGCAACATCAGCCTGGAATTGAAGGACGGAGCCTCTCAGAGCTTTCGCGTGCGCGCCGACCGCGAAAGCATCCGCCAGGTATTCACCAACCTCCTCCACAACTCCATCAAATACGGCAAACCCGGCGGCCGCACCAAAGTAGGCTTCTACGATATGGACAAATACATCCTCGTAGAAGTAGCCGACAATGGTATTGGCATTGCCGCCAAGCATCTGCCCCACGTCTTCGACCGCTTCTATCGCGCAGATAAAAGCCGCTCCCGCGCTCAGGGCGGCTCCGGCCTCGGCCTTTCCATCGTCAAGCACATCGTAGAAGCCCACAAACAAACCATCAACGTGCGCAGTACCCAGGAGTTAGGCTCTACCTTTGGGTTTACCCTGGAGAAAGCTTAATCACCCCTTGAGCATTTTCCTGAACTTGGCCACCTTGGGCGTAATTACAAACGAGCAGTAAGGATTCCGGTCGCCCACCCGCTGGTAATAGTTGTGGTGATAATCCTCGGCCGGGTAAAAAGCCTCAAAAGGCGCAATCTCCGTTACCACAGGATCATCCCACAGGTCGGCGGCCGTGCTTGCTTTTACGCGCTCGGCCGTAGCCCGCTGCTCCTCGTTGTGGTAAAATATAACCGACCTGTACTGCGGCCCCCGGTCATTGCCCTGCCTGTTGAGGGTAGTGGGGTCGTGCGTGCTGAAAAACACATTCAGCACATCTTCATAACTCAGCACCGCCGTATCAAAGCGCACTTGCACCACCTCGGCATGGCGGGTAGCGCCGCTGCATACGGCCTCATAGTTGGCCGTATCCGGCCCGTCGCCGCTATAACCAGACACCACGGATACTACGCCCGGCAGCAACTGAAAAATCGCCTCCACACACCAAAAACACCCGCCACCCAGCGTAGCTACCCCTTCATGATCGTGCATAAGATTTCCTTTTCCTATAAAACCATCCGCCCCCGCTAAAGTTGATGCTTAGACCCTTCCCGCCGCGCTATCCGGCAGCGCATACCATATATAGTTCTCCAAGCCAAGATTTGTGAATCTTGACTTGCTCTTTTTCCGTCTGGCGGCGTTAAAAAGCCTCGCCATAGCTTAGGCTATGTCTGCGTTTTTTGCCTTGCCAATCGAAAAAATAGCGGCGTCCATTTTCCACTCATCCTGACTTGGAGAACTATAACCAGACACGGCAGTAAACATTCACCTTTTTTATGGGCCCCGCCGCATAGCATTTGCCTCCGGGTATCACCCCGCACGGCGCCGGGTGCTCCGCTCTTATGGGCGGCTCCACTACGGCCTTTGAGGGCCGCAGCGCAGCCGCCCATACCGCTGCGCCCCCTGGTCCGTACAGTAGGGCATTGGCCGGGGCTGCGCCGCAAAAGCAAAAAACGTAACACACCCCATTATCGGTACCAAAAGCAGAGAGAGGAGTATCAGGCATTTTGCACTTACCTATATTGGAGAACGAAAAAGGCCGAAGCCCGGAAAAAGTGTACAGCCAACAACTGCTCCCCCAAAAACCGCCCCTCCTCCCCTGAAAAAAAATTTCAAAAAAAATTCATCCGCTGGTAACGCACTCAGCGGCGGCGGCATGAATGAGCAAACCCGCCAACAAAAACACCTTTAACCGCCGGATGAAATAGCAACTTCCAAAACACGACAAAACCCGGATAATCCCATGTAACTGCCCGATGGAGCGGGCATCCCACCCGCTCCTCTTTTTTTCGTTTGACGTTTTTTGATCCCTTTTGAGTTGGAGTAAAGAAGGCCTTGAGCGCCTTGGCCCCATTAATAACATAAATACCTTAGCTCTTTGACGCCCCCATCCAGAAGCTTTGCCCCAGGCAGAGCTTCTGTTTTTTTACCATGTAGGAAAAAAATACACCGATGTAATGGATGTTTTAGTTTCTAATTTATTACCTTGTCGCATAATCTTTTATACGCACACTGGCAGGTTTTTGGCATAATAACGTGGAAAATAGAGATATCCATGCCCCCAACCGCTAGTTCGAATATAGTATGTCACTAAACTCAACTGTAATATGGATGCTTCAACACTTATCGATCTTCAGGAAGTTGCTTTGAACGATGACCAGCAGGTTGCCTGCAAGGGAGGGTCTGGCGGCACTAAACTCGGTTCCGTAGATCTCACGCTTTCTTAGCATCGCGCTTCCGTCTGCCTTGAGCTTTATCGCTCAAGGCAGAACATCCTTTTGTTTTTTCGACGCTGAGGCCACTGCTCCAAAATCACCCCTCCACTTCTCATTCCATTACCTACCTTTGCTTCAGCTCCCATCCGGGGAGGGGTACATTTATGCACTAACCAAACCAAACCACATGCCCACCGATCTGCAAATTGCCCGGGGCGTAAGCATGCGCCACATCCGCGACATTGCGGCTCAGCTCAGCATTGCTGAAGACGACCTCATCCTGTACGGCAAGTACAAAGCCAAGTTGCCGCTATCGCTTATTGATGAGAAGCGCTGGAAGCGAGGCAAGCTCATTCTGGTGTCGGCCATTTCGCCTACTCCGGCAGGCGAAGGCAAAACGACGGTATCTATCGGCCTGTCGCAGGGCCTCAATCGCATTGGGCGGCGCACGACGGTGGTGCTGCGCGAGCCCTCATTGGGGCCGGTATTTGGCATTAAAGGGGGCGCAACAGGCGGCGGCTACAGCCAGGTGTTGCCCATGGAGGATATTAACCTGCACTTCACCGGCGATTTTGCCGCCATAGAGAAGGCCCATAACCTGCTGTCGGCCCTCATCGACAACAACCTCCAGAACCGCCAACACAGTTTAGGCTTAGACGCCCGTACGGTGGTATGGAAGCGCGTAATGGATATGAACGACCGGGCCCTGCGCCATACCGTTGTGGGCTTGGGCGGTACCGCTATGGGCGTACCCCGCGAAACAGGCTTCGACATTACGGCGGCTTCGGAGGTGATGGCTATTTTATGCCTCTCAACGAGCCGGGCCGACCTCAAGCGCCGCCTGGGCAACATCTTCATTGGCTTTACTCACGACAAAAAACCCGTCTACGCCCGCGATCTCAAGGCGGAAGGGGCTATGGCAGCCTTGCTCAAAGACGCCATCCTGCCCAACCTGGTGCAGACACTGGAAGGCTACCCCGCCATCATCCACGGGGGGCCGTTTGCCAATATCGCCCAAGGTACCAATACTGTACTGGCTACCCGCATGGGCTTGTCGCTGAGCGATTATGTGGTGACGGAAGCAGGCTTTGGCTTTGATCTGGGCGCTGAGAAGTTTTTTGACATCAAATGTCAAAGTTCAGGCCTCTCCCCCAATGCCGTAGTGATTGTAGCCACCGTGCGGGCGCTGAAATACCACGGCGGCGCCGACCTCAAAAACCTCACCTCTCCCAATGTGGTAGCGCTCACCCGCGGCCTCGAAAACTTAGGCAAACACTTGGAAAACAGCCGCCTATTTGGCGTGCCCGTCACAGTAGCCATCAACCGATTCACCACCGATACCGACGACGAACTACTGGCGATACAGGATTATTGCGAAGGGCAGGGCGTAGCGGTAGCCGTAGCCGATGTGTGGGGCCAGGGCGGCGCCGGCGCCGAAACGCTGGCCAAACTCGTAGCCGATGCGGCCGATGGATTCAATACGCCCTTTAAACCCCTGTACAACTGGGAGTGGCCCGTACAACAGAAAATAGCTACCATCGCCCAGAAATATTACGGCGCCGCCGCCGTAGACTATACGCCAAAAGCCAAAGCAGACCTCAAAAAGATCGACCAACTGGGCCTTAGCCAGCTACCTGTTTGTATTGCCAAAACGCAAAAATCGCTGTCGGATAATCCCGATCTGTTGGGCCGCCCGAAAGACTTTGTCGTAACGGTGCGCGAAATTGAAATCGCCGCCGGCGCCGGGTTTTTGGTGCCCATCACCGGCGAAATTATGCGCATGCCAGGCCTGCCCAACGTGCCCGCCGCCGAAAGCATCGATATCGATGAGGATGGCAACATTGAAGGCTTGTTTTAGCGTGCTTTGTGCAGGCGGCTTTTTCGGGCCGCCTGCACAAAATTTAGTTGGCTAAAGTCCTGATAATTCTTTTTCTTTGCATAGGACAGTGGTTTGTTAATCCTTACAACAGTAGTCTATGCCTGCTTTGCGACTAACCCAATCTATCAGTTGGCTTCTACTGGTGTTTTTTACCGCGCTATGCTTTATCACAGGATGTGAATCACCCCCTACTTGTGATTGCCCCGAAAAACTCATTTCCGATAAAGTCAGTATCAGGTCAATTTCAAGCGACAGCTTAGCCAGAGGAGGCGAGATAAGCGGGGATGTATCCATTCCATTTCGCAAGCTGATTGAAGCGCACATTTCGGCCAAAGGTAGTATTCATAAATCAACCGTTGATGTAAAAGAAGTTTACTCAGAAATTATTGGCCACAGTCCCGATATTACGCAACGCGCCAATCTTTTTCGAGGTATTGCCTGTTGGAAGTACATCATTATCTGTGAGGATCAATCCTTGAGCGCCTCAGAAAAGAGGAATATGCAGATGAATGTAGTTGAGGTTTACGAGACTAATATTGAAGATATTTATAAAGAAGAAAAATCTGTTGAGAAGGAGCAATTGTCTGGAATATCCCCGGGAGGCAGTACTACCCCCGGCCCCACTCGCCTGCCATCAACTACAACGCACCATCCAACCACTCCTCCCGCAACCGAGAAAAACTACTTTAATAATCAGTATGCTACAGATGTAGCGCTGATCGTAACAGGTGAAGCTATCGGGAACGCTGGGCAAATGACGGAGCAGGCGCTGATCAGGCAGCAGTGGAATACCACACAAGCTTACTTTCGGCCTGCTTTTTTGAACGATCATGTCGGCCGTCTCAACAAGAGAGATATCACCATGTTTACGGATTATGAACTCTTGGATGAATTAGTATGTGTTTGCCATCTCAATCAAGGTAGTATATCTTGGGGTAGTGGGAGTTTATCTGGCGCTACCTTTACCAAAGCTACAGCTCATTTTGAACTAACCGTTTTCAATCTTCGTACGGGTAAGATAAATTCGCTTAATCTGGATGTTACTGGCGCCGGCGTAAATAAGGCACAAGCCTTGGCTGGCGTTGATGAAAAACTGGAACAAAAACTTGACGAATTTTTCCCAAACTTAAGCTCATGCAAAAAGTAAATGCCATATTGATTTTATTATTACTATTTTGGGTTTCAGGCATCGTAGCCCAGAACCGGATGGATGAGGAAATCAGGCAATTGACCGAACAATTGGTTGCACAACTCAATAGCCGCGCGGAAATAAGAACGGTTGCCATTGCCGATTTTACAAACCTCGACAACCAAGCTACGCCCTTAGGTAAATTTCTGGCAGAGGAATGCCGAACATCTCTTATTGGCTCCACAAATCGGCGATTTACAGTTATCAACAGATCACAGCTTGAAGCGCTAATGCGAGAAGCGGGTATGGATGCTGACGGTCTAATTAACTCAAATACGGCAGCGAGGTTAGGGCGTATCAATGGAATAGATGCGATCGTATTTGGAGTACTCACTCCTACTGCCGGCTTTGTTAGAGTAAACTTGCAAGCCACTCACCTGGAGACAACTAACGCTGTAGCAGGCGTCAAGGCTAACATTACGCGAACACCCAGCATCACCGCTTTGGAAAAGGTTAATGAACAGCCTGTTGCCAAACCGGCTGAGACTGACCGAAATAATAAGGGTGCTAACCCCCAGGGAACTGAAATAATCCCCAATCGTTCCGCATCGTCCTATCGGAAAGGAAATATAGAAATGGAACTAAGGGGATGCCGTCAGACCGGCGCCCAGATGGAATGTAGTCTGAAAATTACAAGTCGGATTCACGATACGGATCTTTATATCTATACCAATGGCTCCCGAATTATGGATGCAACAGCAGGATATGAGTACTCGCCTGCAAATCTGAAGCTGGCCGATCAATACGGCGATGACAGCGTAAAAAAAACCATAGTTGGAGACCATTCTGCTGAATTAATTTTATATTTTTCAAATATCAGACAAGCATTGAGGCAAATTTCCAGACTCGATATTCATTGCTGGAGCCATACAACCGGCCACTTTATTGCCGATCTGCGCAATATCACCGTCACCAATTAATCAGCATAATCATGAAACCTTTATTACTTACTTGCTTTACACTTGTACTAGCATTGAATGCTCATACCCTTTTTGCGCAGACTGTTACGGATATTGAAATTGAATATTTATGTGAAAAACTCGCCTTGAGCCTGAATGGAAATTCCAATGTCGATAAAATCATTGTAGAAGATTTTACCGATGAAACAGGCAAATCTACTGCCTTAGGAGCCTACCTGGCTCAGGAGTTTTCCAACATACTTGTTACCACGCCTAATAAAAGTTTCACCGTTTTTGACCGCAGCAACCTTCAAACTACCCCTGTGAAGGGCGGTAATACCTGGACTCCCCTTGCCAACGAAGTCGTAAACCAGTCGGCAAGAGATGGAAAAATAGACGCTCAAACGCAAAATGGTATTCAGGCCGGCTTGGGGTTGGTTAATCTCCTTACAGCCAGTAGTAACGATCGTCGCCTGCGCGGCATCGATGCCATCGTGCAAGGTACGGTAAGCGCCAGCGATGATAACTATCGCATCATCATCAGTGTCAAGCGTCGGCGTGGCGGCGAATTAGTGGGCGGCGCCAGAGGTTATCTTACAAAAACGCCTGCATTGGCCGAAAAAGAAAATACAAGCGCTGTCGGCGGTCGAAACCCAACGGGTGATATTGTCGATAGGTTTCGGAAAACCCACCTTACCGTTGGATTGCGCGGGTGCCAGATGTCAGGGCGCTATTTAGAGTGCAACCTCCAGTTAAACAGTGAGGCTCAGGATACGGATTTGTGGCTATATACCAGAGAAACGCGCATTATAGATACAAATTCCGGTAAAGAGTTTTATGCTACAAATCTGAGAATAGCGGATGCTTTTGGTGATGATAACGTATCTAAGTCCATCATTAAAGATATTCCAGTCGATGCCGTAGTTACTTTTGACCTGGGGAACGATATATTTCAAACCGCTTCAATGCTGCAAATACACTTTTGGTCAAACCCAACAGGGCATTTTTACGCCGACTTCCGCAACGTCTCCATCCGTTGATAGAGAAAAAGTTACATCTCAATGATGGCGCTAAAGTTCTCCAAGTCAAGATTCCATAAATCCCGGCTTGGAGAACTTTATGCAGGTACCCAATCGCTTTGGTTCCCCGATGGGACGACCTCCGCCTTAGGGCAAAGCAAACAAAACGCCCTATCTCCTCAACAACTGCTCCCGGCCCGGCCCTGTACTCACCATCGTGATGGGCGTTTCGAGCTGTTCTTCCAGAAAGTGCAGGTATTGGCGCGCCGCCTCGGGCAGCTCGTCAAAATGGGTAGCCTGCTCCAGCGACTGCTCCCAGCCGGAATGAGCCGTGAGCACAGGCGTAACTTCGGTCTGGCAGAGGTCATAAGGCAGTTGGCTGGTCGTTTCACCCCCCATCTGATAAGCTACGGCCGTCTGTAGTTCGGGCAATTTGTTCAGCACATCAATTTTAGTAACGGCCAGTTGGGTTACGCCATTCAGCATGATGGTATAGCGCAATTGAGGCAGGTCAATCCAGCCGCAGCGGCGCGGTCTGCCGGTAGTGGCTCCAAACTCCTGGCCTTCGGCCCGCAGGAACTCGCCCATCTCATCGTGCAACTCAGTAGGGAAAGGCCCTGAGCCCACGCGGGTGCAGTAGGCCTTGGTGATGCCAATGACCTCCCCAATGCGCTGCGGACTAATACCCAGCCCTGTACATACCCCCGCTGTAATGGTGTTGGAAGACGTTACAAAAGGGTAGGTGCCAAAGTCAATGTCGAGCATAGCCCCCTGCGCGCCTTCTGCCAGCACCCGGCGCCCGGCGCGCAGCGCCTCGTTGAGGTAATACTCGCCATCAACCCACTGCACCTCGCGTAGGCGGGCAATACAGGCCATCCACTTTTCTTCTTCGGCTTCCAGGTCGAAGTCCACAGGCGGATAGATGCGCAGCAATTCCTGATGTTTTTGGCGCAGGGAGGCGTACAGGCGCTCAAAGTCGGGATGATCTAAGTCGCCCACCCGCATGCCATTCCGGCCCGTCTTATCCATGTAAGTAGGGCCGATGCCCTTGAGCGTAGAGCCAATTTTTTCTTTGCCTTTGGCATTTTCGCTGGCTTTGTCGAGCTGGCGGTGGGTTGGGAGAATGAGGTGGGCCTTGCGTGCAATGAGCAGTCGATCGCGAAAGGGCGCCCCGGCTTCATCTAATTTTTCCATCTCCTTCACTAAGGTAATGGGGTCTATGACCACCCCATTGCCGATGAGGTTGATGAGATTGCTGCGGAAGATGCCGGAAGGAATGGTGTGCAACACATACTTCTTGCCGTCAAATTGCAAGGTATGGCCTGCATTGGGCCCTCCCTGAAAGCGGGCTATGATATCGTAATCGGGCGCTAAGTAATCTACGATTTTCCCTTTGCCCTCGTCGCCCCACTGGAGGCCCAACAATACGTCAACCTTCATAACAAAAGTATTCAGAAAATTTTGAATTTGTTTTTAACTTTTTCCGGTACCCGCACAAACCCCGCTCGTTCAGACCCCCATGCGTGCGAAGGGCCTGACGAAGCTTTGCGCTCCGCCAGGCCCTTCTCCATTTGCGCCTGCCGACAGATGGTAGCTCATGCCGGCTGTTTTTCCTGTTGTTTCGGCGCTGTTCGCTCGCAGGCGCCTTCGCAATGCCCATACAGGTTTAAGGAATGGTGAGTGATGTTGAAGTGCAACAAATCGCCCATCATGTTTTTGATCTGCTGTATGCGCGGGTCGCAGAATTCCAGCACCTTACCGCATTCCATACAGATGAGGTGGTCGTGTTGCTTATAGCCGAACGACTTCTCGTACTGAGCCAGGTTTTTGCCAAATTGGTGCTTCTTTACCAGATCGCAGTTTACCAACAGTTCCAGCGTGTTGTACACGGTGGCGCGGCTCACGCGGTAATTCTGGTTTTTCATGTGTATGTACAGCGCCTCCGCATCAAAGTGGTCGGTGCGGCGGTATATCTCTTCCAATATGGCAAAACGCTCCGGGGTTTTGCGGAGGCCGCTCTTCTCAAGGTGAGCGGAAAAAATTTGTTTTACTTCTTTAACATTGTCTTCGGGCATGCCCTGAATTTTTTGCAAAGATCATTCAATACGCGCAACTGTCGAAACAATATCCATATTTTTTAGCGAATGAATGACCTGATTGAGTTGATTGGTACTGGCTACGTTGAGGCTTATGGCAGCTTCGTAGTAACCATCCTTGCCGGCTATGTTGAGCGAGCGTATGTTGATGCCCAAGTGGCTGGAGATGGCGTGGGTGAGCTGCTCAATCACGCCGGGGCCTTTGTCCATACCCGTAATCTTCAGGTCGGCCACAAAGTTGCCCACGCCGGTATATACCCACTCGGCCTTCATTACCCGGTAGCCGTAGTTGGCCATCAGGTGGCCCGAGTTGGGGCAGTTGATGCGGTGAATTTTCAGGCCCGCATTGGCTGTCAGGTACGCAAATACCTGATCGCCCGGCAGCGGATTGCAGCAGGTGGCCAATGAAAAGTCGTATTGATCTGCCGGTTCGCCATTGATCAGCAGACGGGGCTTGATGCTGCCCGTAGTGGGCTTGCCGGGAGTAGGTCTCAGGCCCCCGTCCGACGGGGGTTGGTCGGCTGAGGGCTTTACTGCCGGCGTCAATCGACCGTGATCGACCTGGAATTTTTTAAAAATATCGGCTATCGTAATTTCTCCCTCCGCAATGAAGAAATACAGGTCGATGGCGCTCGTCAGGTTGTACGTTTTCAACAGCAGGTTGACCGCCTCTTCGGTATGCTCCAGCTTGGCATTTTTAAACTTTCGCTCCAGCGCCTCCCGGCCCAGCTCGCCCTTTCGCTTTCGCTCCTCGCGCATGGCCGTCCTGATCTTCGACTTGGCTTTGCCGGTGGTCACCATTTTCAGCCAGTTCTCGTTTGGCTTTTGGTTGCGATGTGTAACCACGTTGATCTGGTCGCCATTTTCGAGCACATAGCTCATGGGCACCAGCTTGTTGTTGATGTGTATCGAAAGGCAATGATACCCTACATCCGAGTGAATGTGGAAGGCAAAGTCGAGGGCCGTCGCCCCTTTGGGCAGTATGCGCATATCGCCCTTGGGCGTATACACATACACCTCCTCGTTGAAGAGGTTGTTGGAGCGAAAATCACCTATAAACTGCACCGGATCGCTGGTGGGGTCTTCGAGGGTCTCCCGCACGCTGTCGAGCCAGCGTTCGTACACATCCTGCTGGCCGTTTACGCCCTTGTATTTCCAGTGGGCAGCAAAGCCCCGCTCGGCAATCTCGTCCATGCGCTCTGTGCGTATCTGCACCTCTACAAAGCGCCCTTTGGGGCCGATGACCGTGGTATGCAACGACTCGTAGCCGTTCGATTTGGGCACTGTTATCCAGTCTTTCAACCGCTCGGGTATGGGGCGGTGTACGTCTGTTACGACGCTGTAAGCCTGCCAGCACATCATGCGTTCCTGCCGGGCCGGCACGTCCAGTACAATGCGCACCGCAAAGAGGTCGTATATCTCGTCAAAAGATACCTGCTTGCTCCTCAGCTTGTTGTAAATGGAATAAATAGACTTTGGCCGCCCAAAAATTTTATACGGCACGTTCAGCTCGTCGAGCTGACTGAGCAGCGGCGTTATAAACTCATTGATATACTTCTCGCGGCTGCGTTTGGTTTCTTTCAGCTTTTGGGCTACATCAAAGTAATTGTCGGGGTCTGTAATCTTCATGCACAGGTCCAGAAACTCCGTCCGGAAGGCGTAAAGCCCCAGCCGGTGGGCCAGCGGCGCGTAAATGTAGCTCGTCTCGGCGGCTATCTTGAGCTGCTTATGTTGGGGCATCGAGCCCAGGGTGCGCATATTGTGCAGGCGGTCGGCCATCTTGATGAGCACCACCCGCACATCCTCTACCAGCGTCGACAGCACTTTCTTGAAGTTTTCTGCCTGGGGGCTGTCGCTGTTGTAGGCGCTGTCTAATTTCGTCAGGCCGTCTACGATTTTGGCCACCCGACTCCCAAACTGCCGCTCTATGTCCGTCAGCGTTATGTTCGTATCCTCCACCACATCGTGCAGCAGGGCGCATACCACTGCGGTAGCGCCCAGCCCAATTTCCTCCGAGCATATACGGGCTACCGCTATGGGGTGCAAAATATAGGGCTCCCCCGACTTGCGGCGTTGCTCGCTATGCGCCTGCACCGCCAACTCGTAAGCCTGTCGGATCATTCGCCGGTCTTCGGGCTCCAACGGGGTTTTTATAGAGCGCAACAGCTTTCGGTAAGCGCTCTGTATCAGTTTCCGTTCTTCTTCGTCATGCATAATGTTTAGTACGGCCGTCATGGTTCTCCTTACTTTTGTCTTCTGTCACTACCCACAGTCTAACCAACTTGCGCCATCCGTTCGTTGCCTGCGCGTTTTCCTGTTGTCCGCCGTTTATCAGGCTCGTTCACTCAAGCCTTAGGGTAATGAGCAAATATACGAAATTCCGGTAAATCGCGCCCGGTCAAGCCCAAAAATCAGAAATTTCGCGCCCCAACCTCGGCCCACGTCGCTGCGGAGCCGCGTGAGGGGGTGCAGCGGTATGGCCATCTGCGCTGCGGCCCTTAAAGGACGCGGGGCAGATGGCCATAAGAGCGAAACACCCGACCCCGCGCGCCTGCCTTTCGCGTTTGCGCCCCAAGGCGCCGGCGGGTGTTTGCGCGCGGGGGCACGCCCTCGACCTTTATCCTCAAAGGGCCTTCCCCGGATGGCATCCTGCGCGGTTGTCACCACGGGCGGGGCCGTTACGCTTCATGCCCGTCTCTGCGGGCCGGGTAAACCACGTCCTCATTACATTCGGCCGGGTAAACCACCGCATCGCCAGGCCGGGCCGCCAATATCTGTTGTCGCCGACCCTGGCCAGCTCAAATGCCTCCAATGCGGAACCTAAAAATAAATTTGTGCGTTTTACGGGAAACGCACTATCTTTGCAGCGCTTTTTTTTGACCGGTTCAGATTTCGGGCTCTTTGCCCTGCTTTCAGCCCGGTTTTCAAAGCCATTCATGCGGGTGTGGCGAAATTGGTAGACGTGCCAGACTTAGGATCTGGTGCCGCAAGGCGTGGGGGTTCGAGTCCCTCCACCCGCACTCAATAAAACCTAGATCTCTATATAACAAATAGCTGATAGGCAGGGTTTTGATTTATCTATAGCATATATCAATTTTTTTGTATGTCCAAAATCGTCCGGGAAGACCGCGATGCCCTCAATGCAACGCTGACCGTCACCATCGAGCAAGCCGATTATCTCGACTCTTACGAAAAGCAACTCAATAAATACCGCAAGCAGGCACAAATCAAGGGTTTCCGCATCGGGAAAACTCCTCTGCCCGTTATCCGGAAAATGTTTGGCCGCCCTATTCTGGCCGACCTCGTTCACCAGGAACTGGAAAAACAGGTCAACGACTACATCAAAGCTGCCGACCTCAAACTGTTGGGCCAGCCCATTCCTGCTGACGATCAGGAGGCCGTCGACTTCGACCCCAAAGCGCCCGAGGACTATACTTTTACATTCGATTTGGGTATTCAGCCCGACATTACGACCGTAGCCGGCCTCGAACAACTGAACGTCTATGAAGCTTACATGCCTGAAGTAAGCGACGAACAGGTAGAGGAAGAGTGGGCCGGCGCCCTCAAAACGCTGACTAAGCGGGTAGCTGCGGAGACCATAGCGGATGGCGACTACATTACGACCATGGCTCTTGAAATGGTCGAAGGCGAGGTGAAGGAAGACGGTATTGCTACAGAGATAAGCCTGCTCATCGACACGGTTAACGATCAGGCCAAAGCAGCGCTCATGGGCAAAGCCGTGGGCGATTCCATCATTGTTGAAGATATCTTCCAGCTCGAACCCGCGCTTTCGGAATCATACGTTCGCAAGCATCTGCTCCATATTGAAGACGAAGAGACGGTGTTCAGCCCTTCTTTTCAACTGAGCATCAAGAGCATCTCGCGCTTACAAGAGCCCGAGGCCAATCAGGAAGCCTTTGACCAGCTCTTTGAAGAGGGCCAGGTGACCACCGAGGATGAAGCCAAAGCGGAAATACGCCGGCAAATTGGGAAAGGCGCTGAAAATCAATCTAACGCGCTGTTTTTCCGGAAGGTGCAGGATCGCCTCCTCGAACTCAATGAGGTTCCGCTGCCCGATGATTTTCTCAAGCGTTGGCTGCTGCTCACAAACGATAAAAATACGCCCGAAAGCATAGAAGAAGGTTACGCCAACATCACCCGCGGCATTCGCTGGAGTATCATTGCCAATCAGCTCTACCAACAATACGATGTTGTTGTCAATGAGGACGATGTCCGTCAGGCCTTCCTGCGCGATGTGCTGGGCTACTTTGGCGGCCGCCGTACCGAGTGGATGACCGACGACTTTATCGACGCCATGACCGACCGCATGATGCAGAACGAAGATGAAGTTGAGCGCAAGTACTATTCTGTACTGACCGACAAACTCGTACTCGCGCTGCGGTCGAGCCTCAATGTAGTTGTCAAGACGGTACCGCCCGACGACTTTTCTGCCATGATTCAGGAACTTATGGCCAAAGTAGATGAGGAAGATACCGACGACCTCTTCGACGACGGCGACGAAGAAGAAGAGTAAGCCCGAAAAAACCGCCCATTCAACCGGCGGCCTTTTTAGTTGTTCTTAGCATGTTATCAGGCTGCGAACGCCGGATTTGATTAAACTAACTAAGCAACCAATGTTCCCACAGGACGAATTTATGAAGTATGCTACCCGCCACCTCGGTATGAGTAGCATGCACCTCGAAAAATATGCCGATACTACGGGCGCTATGTTTCCCAATATCCAGGGATTCACGCCGAACGTCATCGAAGAGCGCCAGATGAACATCGTCGGCCTCGACGTATTCTCCCGGCTTATGATGGACCGCATCATTTTTATGGGCGTTCCGGTCAATGATTACGTGGCTAACGTTATCCAGGCGCAGTTGCTGTTTCTGGAATCTACCGACCCCAAGCGCGATGTGCAGATGTTCATCAACAGCCCCGGCGGTTCGGTTATCGCCGGCATGGGCATCTATGACACCATGCAGTATGTAACCCCCGATGTAGGCACCATCTGCACCGGCCTCGCCGCCTCTATGGGCGCTGTGCTGCTGGCTGCCGGCGCTAAGGGCAAGCGTACCTGCCTGCACCACAGCCGCGTAATGATTCACCAACCGCTGGGCGGCATGCAAGGCCAGGTGCGGGATATGGAAATCAGCTACAACCTCATCAAAAAGATGCAGAAAGAGCTGTACGATATCCTCTCCCACCACACGGGGCAGCCTTACGAAAAAATTGAAACCGATTGCGATCGCGATAACTGGATGGTGGCCACGGAAGCCAAAGAATACGGGCTCATCGACGAGGTGCTTTCGCGCAACAACCCACGCAAAAAAGACGCCTAACCAGCGTTCTTTTCCCGGCCGCTTCCTCCTCAACGCCAGCGTTAGGGGGAAGCGGCCCTTGTTTTATGGATATTTTTATTGTAGCTTTACCCAATAAAACATCATAGCTTTTTCCCATGCGGCGAACCACCAAACAAAATTATCGCTGTTCCTTCTGCGGCCGCGATAAATCGGAGGCCATGATGCTCATCGCGGGCATCGATGCGCACATCTGTGAAGTATGTGTAGAACAGGCTGCCGAAATTGTTCAGGAAGAACTCTATGGCGGAAATCCCAACCCCGCCCGCACCCGCGCTGTGCGCGAAGAACCTGCACAGGCAACTACCGCCCTGCTCAACAACATCACGCCGCGCCAGATCAAAGACTACCTCGACGAGTACATCATTGGCCAGGATGATGCCAAAAAGATCATGTCGGTAGCGGTTTATAATCACTACAAGCGGCTCCGGCAGCAAAACATCAAAGACGATATTGAAATCGAAAAGAGCAACATCGTTTTTGTGGGGCAAACCGGTACCGGTAAGACCCTGTTAGCCAAAACTATTGCCCGCCTCCTGAATGTGCCCTTCGCCATCGTTGACGCTACTGTTTTCACGGAAGCCGGCTATGTGGGCGAAGATGTGGAAAGTATATTGAGCCGTCTTCTTCAGGTGTGCGACTATGACGTGGCAGCCGCCGAACGCGGCATAGTATATATAGACGAGATCGATAAAATTGCCCGCAAAAGCGATAACCCCAGCATCACCCGGGATGTTTCAGGCGAGGGTGTGCAACAGGCTTTGCTGAAAATGCTGGAAGGCACCGATGTGAATGTACCTCCTCAGGGCGGCCGCAAGCACCCCGAGCAGAAGCTGGTAAAAGTAAATACCAGCAACATCCTCTTCATCTGTGGCGGCGCTTTCGATGGCATCGAAAAAATCATCGCTCGCCGGGTGAACACCCAGGTGATTGGCTTTAAATCGGAGGAAGAAACGGCGCAAATTGATCGTGACAACCTGCTGAATTACGTCAACCATCAGGACCTCAAGCGCTTTGGGCTCATCCCTGAGCTCATTGGCCGTCTGCCCGTACTGGCATTTCTCAATCCGCTTGATCGCGAGACATTGCGGCGCATTCTTGTGGAGCCCAAAAATGCCTTAGTGCGCCAGTACGAGAAACTCTTTGCCATCGAAGAGGTCAAACTCACCTTCACTGATGAAGCCATTGACTACATCGCCGAAAAAGCGTTGGAGTTCAATCTCGGCGCCCGCGGGCTGCGCTCCATCTGCGAGGCCATTATGACCGACGCCATGTTTGATCTGCCGAGCCAGCGGGACATCAAAACATTTGAAATAACCAAAGCTTATGCCGCTGAAAAACTCAGCCGGTCTAACCTGACTCAGTTGAAGGCGGCCTAACCGCCCTCAACTGAACTCCTGTTGCTGAGGAGGAGGAACCTATTCGACCATAAGCTTCTCCATAGCTACTGTCTTTCCGGCAGCATCCAGCAAACGGCATACATACAGGCCGGGCGTTAATCCTGTTAAGGACAGGCGCTCGGCTTGTGTGTTTTGGGTGACGACATACAGGTGTTGTCGCATGACCCGCCCGTCGATGGCTACCAACTGGCAAGTATAAAAGTCGGGGATTAGCCCGGCCAGATTTACCATCGTTTCTCCTGATGCCGGGTTAGGCGCCAGTACCAACCTGCCCGGCGCTGCCGCATCAGGAGAGGTGGCGCTGCTCAGGAGGGGGTCTCCTTTATATTCAATATCGACGATGGTTTGGCCATCTGCCTCGGTTGTGATCACCGCTACGGCTTCTTTGACGTCCTTTGCCCAGAAGTGATAGCGGACTATGGTATCCTGCCCCAGCCCCTCAATGGGCAGGCTTTGCAGGGCGAGGTCGGTGATGTCGAACCAAGGCAGCGGATTTGCCTTGGCGTCAAGGCGTACGTTGCGGTACTCTACGCGTTTTTCCCGCAGTACTTCATAGGTGTGGTTGCCGGGAATGGTTGCATTTCCCCAGCCATCTACCACATCGGTGCGCTGTATGGCCACCCGCAATCGGATGGAGTCGGGGGATACGGGCAGGTTATCGAAAATGCCGCCGGGGATGTCGTCGGTAGCTACCGTAAACAATAGAGAGGAGGTGATCGTGCGAATGTCGAAGAACTGCAAAGGCGCCCAGCGCTCTACATAAGGCGGATTAAATCGCGTGACCACTTCTATGCCCTGGCCCAGCGGGTCTTGTCCGGCATATCCTACCAGTTCGTAGCGATCGCCGGCTACGTTGTAATAGCCTTCGGCATTTACGCCTTGCGGGAAGAGAACTTCCGTGCCGGGAAACTCGGCAAACAGCTCTCCTTCAGAGGCAGCTTTTACGTCGCGCAGGCGGGTAAAGTCATTTTGAAGGCCGGAAAAATCCCATGTCTGCCCACCGCCGGGAGGCGTCAGGGATATGCCTGCGGGCGCTTGATCGAAGACGGAAAACAAGGTGTCGCCCGGAGCGGGAAAGTAGTCGCCGGCGTTGAGCACAATCTGAGCCTGCCCGCACAGGACGCTCCCACAAAGACCGGCAACGAAGATAAAGCGATTCATTTTCATTTGTTTTTATAGATGTATAACCAAAGATACAGCTTGCTGTGGAGATTAGATGTTAAAACCTCAAAATCATCCTTTACCTTTGGTCATAAAGTTAATTGCACGACGCTATGGAACCGCCCGCCGATGCCTTGGTACGCCTGGAACGCTTAATGCAAGGGCTGCCTATGCCGTTGCTTCGCGATATGTTGCTCGATTCCGAATGGGTATATCTTTCCCGCGGCCAGGAGGTGTTGCGTGTTGGCCAGTACGTATGACTGTGGTAAAAACCAAATTAATCAGCAAATATTATTTGCCGGGACGGTGACATGTTTGTTTTTGTCATACATTTGGTGTTTGATCATAAGCGTGAATGCGACTTTGGCCATTTTGGCCATGA